>CEUQ01188503.1_pt1 | contig 13797 bp, 13 predicted proteins | sample 361491 | NCBI WGS metagenome assembly CEUQ01 (sample SAMEA2622796, study PRJEB7988) | marine metagenome | biome: marine biome (ENVO:00000447); feature: marine epipelagic mixed layer (ENVO:xxxxxxxxx); material: "saline water (ENVO:00002010), including plankton (ENVO:xxxxxxxx)" | depth 120 m | reverse complement strand
CTGTATCACTCACGACTGTCAGCCGCCATTAACCTCCACCTTCTGACGCCCAGGCTCGCGGTTGCACGCGCCGTTGCTGCCTTCGAGGAGGGACGGGCACCACTCGCCAGCGTCGAGGGCTTCGTCAGGCAGATACTTGGCTGGCGCGAATATGTACGCGGCATCTACTGGCAGCACATGCCGAAATACGCGTCAATGAATTTTCTGTCCGCCAACGCGCCAGTGCCAAACGCCTATTGGACTGGCGAGACCGAGATGAACTGTGTGCGCCAATCCATGCGCCCGGTGCTGAAACACGCTTATGCACACCACATCCAGCGGTTGATGGTATTAGGTCTTTACGCGATGTTGTTTGGCGTTGATCCGCTTGCGATGCACCGCTGGCACATGGCGATGTATATCGACGCAGTAGACTGGGTGTCGTTGCCGAACGTGCTCGGTATGAGTCAGTTTGGCGACGGTGGTATCGTCGGCAGCAAACCTTATTGCGCGTCAGGCAACTACATCAATCGCATGAGCGACTATTGCCGGGGCTGCCGCTTTAACGCCGCGAACGCCACAGGGGATGAGGCATGCCCGGTGACAACGTTGTATTGGGATTTCCTGGAACGCAACAAAGATGTGTTGCGGTCGAATCCGCGTATGGGCTTTCAGTACAAGAATCTCGCCAACAAATCGTCAGCGGAGATAAGCGCGATTCAAAATCAGGCCGACAGTCATCGCGCAGCCAGCTACTAAGCTCTCGTCCGTGGATGCACAGAACATAAATTTCATAGAAATGATGCGAATATTCAGCAATAGATCAGAAGCAGAACGCCGCCCCCAACAAACGCCGTCATACGCTGCCAGACAGCAGGTTCAAAAACAAAATCTCCAGCAGGAAATTTGCCTAGGGTTTCGGCATGTGGATACTTGAAAATAGTCCATCAAGGTACTTAACCGCAAACAAGGCCACACCAGACAACAGGAAGAGAAAATTCATCAGAACAGGGTTCGCACAAACAAAGGAAAGCGGCTCGGTCACGTACACAACCAACAAAAAGACTGACGCCGCAATTGGGCCCCCTAATCCTCTGAGCTTGAAAAAATAGAAGGCACAACTGGCCGCGAAAAAAGAAAACAACCCGACAGAACTAGAAATATCAAGTACTCCTGGGCCCGCACGTTACATACTGCCTTGTAAGCTTAGCGCCCTGCTGCCCAACCACAAATAACAAAAATGAAAACCAAGACCCGCACCTAGACAAACCAGCGGTAACACAGCGCCTAACTCGCCACAACACACAGAAAGACAGGGCTTCTTTCATTTGATTAGCGCTTTAAGAACCGCTCATATACCGCGAAACGCTCCCCCTAAGGCGCTAACAGATACTGATCCACTTGAACTCCTGATGCTGGAAAAAGCGTGCTTGGCTGTGTAACCGGTCAGTCGCCTGCTGGGATTGATGATTCGTTGGGATCAAACGCCTGCGCGACCAAAACCTTGCGGGTAACCTGTTCGCCATCGCGGTGCTGCGTCACGACGGCTCTCACTGCCAAGATCTCGTCCTGTAAAACGAAAGTTTTCTTGTGAACCAGACGAACTCCGGATACCAACGGTGCCTGGGCCCGTGTCAACTACGTCGATCGAGTACTTCGTACAACTTTGCGAATTTAGCGCAGCAGTTCAGCTCAGCTTCGCCTGTGAGCAGCATTGGCCCCAAGCGCATGGACGGACACCCACAGCAGTTGCGAGCCCTACCATGGCACCGGTTGTCCATCCCACGCGACAAACGTGCCATTGTCCTCTAGTTCCAACTGGCTGATGACCTCAAGGATCTGGCTCGCCGCACGTGCAGTCGTGAACAACCTGCCTTTGGGCACATTCCTTTGGAACGGTCGCGACAACTGCGTGTCGACGGTGCCAGGGTGAATCGCAACACAGATAATGCCTCGCGCACGGCGACGTAGTTCGATTGCCAGGTTGCGGGTCGCCATGTTTTGCGCGGCCTTGGCGGTGCGATACGCGTACCAACCACCGCTGCGGTTATCCTCAATGCTGCCAACGCGGGCAGACAGGTTGGCGAACACGGTTCGAGCGCGGGCGTCCAGCAGGCTCTGGCAGTGTTTCGCGACCAGCAGCGGACCAATAGCATTGACGTTGAAGCTTGCAATGAGATTATCCGCTGACACGTCGGCGAGACGTTTTTCTGGCTGGAGGGTATCGCCGTCGTGGAGCAGGCCGGCGCAATAGACAATCAGGTCAAGTCTTGCGACGTATCGGCGCATGAGTGAGACGGCATCGGCTATAGACGCTTCTCTAGTGACGTCGAGGTCAACCGGGATTATGCGGGCCCCGTTAGAGGCCGTTGCATTGCTCAGGTGTTCGCTAGCGCACGCCGAACGAGACGCTGCGAACACTTTCGCAACCGCAACGTTGGTTGCAAGCGATTGCGTCAGCGCGAGTCCGATGCCGCGGCTGGCACCCACGATCAAGGCATTCATGAATCGATAATGGAAGCAAGATAATGCAGCACAATACAGCTCAACCGCCTGGGAACGCGGATTCGCAAGACCAAGGCTGGCTCGCGTTGTTCGCATTCGTGGCTCTGTGTCTGGTCGTCGGAGGCGTGGGCGGCATTTTCACCGCAGGTTCAGTAGAGACGTGGTACCCGACCCTTGATAAACCCCCGTTCAACCCGCCGAATTGGGTCTTCGGTCCTGTTTGGACCGCATTGTACGTGCTAATGGGTGCTGCCGCCTGGCGGGTCTGGCGGCGTCGCGCGCACCCGGGCAGACAGGCTGCGTTGGCGTGGTTTGGCGCGCAACTCGCTCTCAATCTGTTGTGGTCGCTATTGTTCTTCGGCCTCATGATGGTTGGCGCAGCGTTGATCGAAATTGTCATCCTGTGGGGAAGCATCCTGAGCACCGCCATGCGCTTCAAGAACATCGACAGCTTGGCCGCCTGGATGTTCGTGCCGTATCTCGCTTGGGTTTCGTTTGCGACTGTTTTGAACGGCTCCATTTGGTGGTTGAATTGAGTCACTAGTGCAGCGCAGAGCTCTCCCGGTCTTTCAGGAAGTGCCAGATATCGCTCAGTAGCGCGTTGGAGTCGCCATCGCGTCGGTACAGACGAACCTCGAGATTAACGCGCCATCTGGCCGCGCCTGCCGCCACCAGCAGCTTCGCAGCGATGTCCGGCTCGACCAGACTATGGGGCAGCCAGGCCACGCCAAGCCCGTCCCTGGCACGGATTCTTAGTGCACCCGCCATCGAGTTCTCGTAGACGCTTTCAAGGCGAGCGCGAAGACCCAGGGCATCAATGCGTGGCTCGATATGTTGGCCGATAGGCGCGCCAGGCCCGAAGCGCAGGTAGGGGATGGTCTGGGTGCCGGCTTCCAGGCTGAAGAGTGGCGTCCCATCATTGCTCGCCTTGCACACAGGCAACAATGCGTCCGTTCCAATCATCACGGACTCAAAGGCCTCCGCGCCAGCCGGGTGCGGTGACTGGGCGCTCGCGTACGCGATGACAAAATCCACCTCCCCGCGCTGCAGGTCGAATACGCAATCCGGCAGGTTGTCAGCCCGCAAGCGGGAAAGAATAGGGCCAAACGAGTGCTCGAACTTCTGCAACCAGGCCGGATAGAAGCGCCAGCCGATGGAATGCTGGCTGCCAAAAGTCACGACATATCGGTCCGGCTGCGCGAGCGATTCGCGAATGTGGTTGCGCTCCGACTCGACCCGGTCCACGGCTTGTTGGCCAGCCTCGAGGATCTGCCTGCCAGGTGTTGTCAGCGTCACGGGATAAGCCGCCCTGCTGACCAGTTCCGTGCCTACCCAGGCTTCTAATGCCTTGATGCGACGACTGAATGCGGACTGGCTGATGTGGTTCTGCTCCGCGGCCCGCGAAAAGCTTCCCGTGCGGGCGAGGGCGGCGAGGTCTTTGAACCAATCGAGTTCCAAGTGAAAATGCCTGACGTAAGGTTATGCAAAATCTGCAACATGTGTGCGAAACATAACATTGCAGGAATGGCTCCGTCTTATCAACATATAGGACCGTCCAGCCTGAATGGCCCCGCGTACTCGTTGAGGAGAAACTGTGCTTAACCTGGACCGCTTCGCGCGTGTAAACCTTTGTCATCAACCGACACCAATCGAGTCAATGCCAAGGCTTTCGGAGCACCTGGGCGGCCCGACGCTTTGGATCAAACGTGACGATTGCACCGGCCTCGCGACCGGTGGCAATAAAACCCGCAAGCTTGAGTTCCTGATGGGTGCTGCGTTGCAACAGGGTGCCGACACCGTAGTGACCCAGGGCGCTGTTCAATCCAATCACGTACGCCAGACCGCGGCGGCAGCATGCAAACTCGGGCTCAAGTGCCATGCGCTGCTGGAACGCCGCGTTGAGCACGCGGATCGCGAGTACAACGAATCTGGCAATGTGCTGCTCGACAAGTTGTTCGGCGCGACATTTGAGTATCGCGACGGTGGCTTGGATATGAACGCCGAAGGTCGCGAAGTGACAGAGCGCCTGAACGCGGAGGGCGCCAACGCTTATTTCATCCCGGGCGGGGGCTCCAACGAGGTTGGCGCGTTGGGTTATGCGGCTTGCGCGCAGGAGATTGTGGAGCAGGCGCAGGCGTCGAATTTGACGTTTGACTGGCTGGTGATGGCGACGGGTAGTACTGGCACTCAGGCTGGCCTCGTTGCCGGTATGCACGTCATGCACGCGGGTCCGCCGGTGATTGGCGTTAGCGTTCGCCAGCCGGAGGCGCGACAGGTAGCGGCTGTTCACGACCTGACTGAACGCACAGCCGCCCACCTGGGGCGCCCGGGCGTGGACGTCGCGGACGTTCGCGTCGACGACGGATACGTCGGCGAAGGTTACGGCATTCCCGCGGAGTCAACGCTGGAAGCCATCGACATGGCTGCCCGTATGGAAGGTTTACTTCTGGATCCGGTGTATTCCGGTAAGGGCTTCGCCGGCATGATTGGCCTCACAAGGGCGGGCTTCTTCAATGCGGGCCATAACGTCTTGTTTCTGCATACGGGGGGCGCCGCGGCGCTGTTCGCATACGAGGCGGCACTGGTGGCTGCCCGCTAGAAAATAGTCTCTACAACGGTAGATAAGGGGAGGTGATCGCGCCGGCATCAATCAGACCATCATGTTGAGCCTGGCGATGGTCGTGGTCGCTTCACTCATTGGCGCAAAAGGCCTCGGCGAGGATGTTCTGGAAGCGTTGCAATACGCAAACGTGGTGCAAGGAATCCTTGCCGGTTTTGCGATTCTGTTCTGCGCGATGATTCTCGACCGCATCGTGCAGGGCGGCCGGCGCTAACTTGAGCCCCAACTAGACGGTGTCGCCTGGATGAGTGCTTTTATGCTTCTACCAGTGAGCGTGACGGGAATTTGTGGCGCATAACCACGCGCTCGCGCAACGTCGGCTTACGAAGACGTGCATCGTGTTCCGCCAATAAATGCTCCTTGCCGGAACGGGTCTTCACCTGCAGCAGGCCGTTTTCCAGCCGGTCCGCTACGATCCAGTACTTGTCGACAACGTAGGAGTAGGTTTCTCCGCCCCTAGCCGCAGATACGACGCGTGCGCGCGGCCCGGGGCTGGCGCTCCACTTCTGTTTGGCGAACACGACCCAGTCGCCAGGGTTGTATTGACTCATCTTTCCTCCTTTGACTTCTTGGCGCCGAGTACATGGCAGACAGCGCTCCAGCCATTCATGAACGCCAGATGCTACAACGATTTCACGTTTCTTGCAGACGGTGACCAACAGCCCTGCCAATGGCAGGGTGCTAATTCAAGTGAAAAGGGCGCGCAAGATGAAGAAGAACAAGACTGACAAACCCGCACCCGCAGGCAACGTCACTATCCAGGAAATGAACACAGTTTTCACAACGGGGAGGTCGATCGCCGCCACGCCGCGCGCAATGCCCACCCCTAGTACTCCGCCTACCAGCGTATGCGTGGTTGAGATAGGCAGGCCGGTGCCTGACGCCACTACAACGGTCACCGCTGCCGCCAGCGTTGCTGCGAAACCACGACTCGGGGTCAATTCGGTAATACGTTGGCCAACCGTTTCCATGACGCGATGACCATACGTCATGAGTCCAACGACGATGCCCGCGCCGCCTACCAGGAGGATCCAGATGGGAACGGCAGACTTCTGATTCACGGCCCCCGACTCCACGACGCTGACCACAGCGGCGACGGGGCCGATGGCGTTGGCGACGTCATTGGACCCGTGTGCAAACGCCATCGCGCAAGCGGTAAATACCATCAACACGGCAAAAACGCGTTCAACCGTCGCGAAATGAAATTTCTCGTTTTCTGCAGTGTCGTAGCGTATGCCCTTGATTGCGACGATGCCGATCACCATCACCAACACACCTACCAACGTGGCTAACGCGTACGCGTGACCGGTCGTCAGGTCGATGCCGATGTGTTTCAAGCCTTTCAGCATCGTGACCAGGGCAATGACAAATCCGACGAGGAACACGTAAAACGGAATGTATCGGCGTGCAGCCTGTAACGGATTGTCCGACTCGAAGATGAGCTTTCGTACGCTTACGAACAACGCATAAGCGATAGTGCCAGCAACCAATGGGGAGACCACCCAGCTGGCCGCAATCGAAACGATCACAGCCCAGCGAACTGCCTCGTAGTCGATACCAACCGCCGCGAATCCAACGATCGCGCCGACGATCGAATGCGTTGTGGATACCGGCCAGCCAAATCTCGATGCGACCAGGAGCCAGGTACCTGCCGCCAGTAACGAGGCGAGCATCCCGTACACGAGGAGCTCTGGTGTACCTGCGAACACCGAAGCGTCAACAATGCCTTTGCGTACCGTTGACGTGACCTGGCCACCGGCCAATACCGCGCCGGCAAATTCAAACACTGCCGCGATGATGATCGCGTGTTTGAGTGTCAGTGCTCCAGAACCCACGGAGGTGCCCATCGCGTTCGCGACATCGTTGGCACCAATGCCCCAGGCCATGAACAGGCCGAAGGCGGCCGCCAATGCGAGCAGGATTACTGCGTCTTCCATCAGGACTTGTTTCTTGTAGCTGGTATTTCTGTATTTCCATGAGAGGCCGCGGTTGCCGTTGGCAACCGTTGGGCTCACATTGCAGTCAGCGCGCCAGCACGAGTTGTAGGCGACTGCCTACTCGCTGCGCTCGGTCCGCAAGATCCCCCAACCATTCCAGGATACGATACAAGAACATGGCGTCCAAAGGGTGCATGTCGCGCTCGATTTGACGGAGTCTCGCACGCAACTCGACCTGAATATTGTCGGAGGCCTTTTCCTTGCGATCAATATCGGCGATCAGACTTTGCACGTGCTCGACTTCGGGGCCGCGAAAGCCGACTTCAACCAGCTCATCCAATTCGTTGATCGCAGCGCGCGCACTGGAGCAGGCTTCCAGACTGCATCGCACGTAGTCTAGAAAAGCCATCTCAAGCTGCGCGGGGATTTCCATTTCGCGTCCCAGCATTAGGCCTGCGATATCTTTGGCACGATTGGCGATGCTGTCCTGCATGGTCAGAATTTCCAGCAGGTCACGCCGGTCCACTGGCAGGAACAATGTGTTGGGCAGATGCAGTCTCAGTTCGTGTTTTTGGTCATCAGCCTCGTCTTCGAATTTTGTAATGTCCTGCTGCACTGATGCCGCCTGCCCGTAATCTTTGGCGATGATGGCCTCGAAAAACGGGCCCAGCAGCAACACGCAATTTTCAACGGTTTGCATGTGATGCTGGAGTGGGCGGAACGGCGACCGGCCGAACATGGCAAGAATGGGATTAGTGCTCATACATCGCGCTCTCGAGGTCTCACGAGAGACACTAACACATCCGTTTTATGAGTCAGCTGGACATTTGTGCATTGCAACGTGATGAAGATCCTTCGTATCGTCGCACCACGTTTCAAACTTGGTTCAGCACTTCCCTTGAACACACAAACTGTCACCATCGAAGAGATTAAAGAGCAGACCGTAAACGCACTCGTCAAACACGGCGCGGCCGGGTGGGTTGCAGCTTCCGTTGCCAGCGCCGTGGCACGCGCCGAGGCCACCGGTAATCTGATATGCGGACTCTATTACCTCGAGAGCTATTGCACGCAATTGCGTACCGGTCGTGTTGACGGTCAGGTGGAGCCTGTGGTCACGCGCCCGAAACCAGCGGCGGTCAGCGTTGACGCCAAACTCGGCTTTGCACAACCGGCTTTTGAACGCGGCATTGCCGCGGCCGTGGCAGCCGCGAAAGAAAATGGCACGGCGACGCTGGCGGTATGCCATTCGCATACGTGCACAGCCATGGGGTTCTTCACGGAACAGATTGCCGCGCATGGGTTGATCGGTATTGGTATGACCAATGCCCCCGCGTGCGTATCTCCGCCTGGCGGGACGCAGGCGGTGCTGGGCACAAATCCGATAGCTATGGCCGTTCCTAGGGCTGACGGCACCCTGGCGTTTCAGTTTGATCAGTCCACCAGCGCTATTGCGATTGGCAAGATTCGCGTGGCGGCTGCGTCAGGCGACAAGATTCCGCTCGGTTGGGCTGTGGACAAGGATGGGCGGCCGACGGATGACCCGAAGGCCGCACTTGAAGGCAGCCTCGTGTCTGCGGGTGGATATAAGGGTTACGGATTTGGGTTGATGGTAGAGGTGCTTGCGGCGGCTGTTACGGGCTCGTTGACTAGCACATCCGCACCACCACTGAAGACCCCGGAAGGGCCGCCGCACGATCTTGGACAGTTCTACTTTTTGATCGACCCGCTCGTTTTTGCGGGCGATGCGTTCTGGGCACGCCTTGCGCAACTGACCGAAGCGGTCGAGTCGCAGTCTGGTGCGCGGCTACCTGGGAGCAACAGCGAACGCCCGAGCGCCGTGGATATTGATGCCGCCCTGTGGGAGACAGTGAGGCAACTGGCTGCATAACTCTGTTACGGGCGCCAGCCCGTCACGGTGTCCCAGAGCGCGACCACGTCGGCAGGTAACCGGTCATCTCGCCACGCCACCATCAGGTCCGGACGCACCAGCGTCATCGCCTGTTCGTAGACCAGCCTGGCATCTGCCGAGTGAAGGTTGATGAAGGTGAGCGGGATATTGCGCCGGTTCGCTTCATCCACCAGAGGTGCCACGGAGACTCCGGGGCGCGTACATACCAGGTTAAAGCCCGGGCCAAACTGGTCGTACAACGCGTTGTCCTCATTCAGCCAAACATGGGGGGCGCGATGTCCCGGTCGTGACGTCGGCACGTAGATTTGTGGATGGTCCTCGGGTTCAGGCGTACCATCAGCAACGCAGATTGGCGAGTCTGGATAGCGGTAGCCGAGCAAGACACCAAACGACGCGATGAGGCTTTCTTGCTCGACGAGGTCTGCGCGCAGCGTAGCGCGCAACTGGTCAGCGTCTTTTGATTCTTCGTCCAGCATATCCCCATGTGTCATGACGTTGGCGAGACGCTGATACAACTCTTTTGCAAACTCCGTGTTGCGCGCGCCAACAGGGCGTCGCTCGAGCTGATAAGTGTTCAACAAATCCGGTCCGCCCCAGCCTTCGAGTACGGCGCGCAACTTCCAGGCTAAGTCCACCGCATCTGACACGCCGGTATTCATGCCAAACCCACCCGTCGGGGAAAATAGGTGCGCACTATCACCCGCCAGCCACACGCGGCCGCGGCCATACGACCTGGCCGTCAGCGCATGCGCGGTCCACGGCTGTATCGACTCGACTGTGACAGGGGTTTCGCAACCCAGAAGACCGATGATGCGTTGGCGGGCGTCGACTGTGTCCCAGCGTTCTCCCGGCTTGAGTTGAATGTGGTAGGTCCAGGACTCGCCGCGGTCCCAATTGATCAGATACCCGGCATGTTTGTGGTGCAATGGGAAATAAATGTTGGCCGGTCCGAACCGATGCGCGCGCATCAGTTCCGGAGCGCGAAAGTAGACCGACACAAATTCGGCCAGGTTACCGTCACCTGCGTACTCCACGCCCAACTGGCTCCGGACCGATGAGCGGCCCCCGTCGCATCCGACCAGATACGCCGAATGAAGGCGATGCTGTTCGCCGTGCTCATCTGTGACAACCGACTCGACGCCGCGTCCAGTTTCTTCACAGGACTGAAACTGGACGCCGGTTTTGAGTGTTGCGTACGCGGAGTTCTGGATGTGCTCACGCAGAATGAGTTCAACCTCGTTCTGTCCCACGTTACATTTGATGTATGGAGACCAATGCAGTCGCTCGTTCGCGGCAAACGGTGTTGTTCGGCGAAGCTTCTCCAGTTGCGCCTGGCTGGGCAGTGAGAGACGGTGTATCTCGCGGCCCGCTAGTGAACTTAGCCAGTAATAATCGGCCGGGTTCTCCGGTGGGATGCCGGCCGCAACCAGCGCATCTGCAATGCCCCAACGCCGGTAGTATTCCATCGTGCGATTAGCGATGGCGTTGGCTCGAGGATGCGGATTTACCTCGTGGCGTTGTTCTACGACGATGCTGCGTATGCCCTGGTACGCTAGCTCCGCCGCGAGCGAAAGCCCCACACTGGCGCCGCCAACGATGAGGACTTCCGTGTCTAGATTGACCGCTTCGCTATTCCTCTGCGTCACACTTACCCTCTAAAAGGATTCGAAAGACCATGCCGACCGTATCCATCGCGAAAGCAACCATCTACTTCGAGACGCGCGGGGAAGGTACGCCGCTCTTGATGTTGCTACCACAGAGCTCGGGGCCGCAAGGTTTGGAACCGTTGTTGGTAGAGCTGGCTCGCCATCATACGGTGATTACTTATCATCAGCGTGGTACCGGCCTGAGCAGCCGTTGGACGGAGCCCGTATCTATTGCTCAACAAGCAGCGGATGCCGCGCGGGTTCTGGATGCCGTTAACGCCGAGCATGCGTATCTGTGCGGGCACTCGACAGGATGCGGTATTGCGTTGTCTCTCGTCGGAGAGACTGGATATCCGTCACATGGCTTGCTGCTGGCCAATCCCTGGACCTTCGGAGATGAACACCTGCGTAACATGCAACGACTCCGTATCGTAATCGCGCGCGCGCTGGATCCAGAGCAGTATGCACGCCATAACGCCGCGCTGCTGTTTCCGCCAACGTACCGTCGGGAGCATCAAGATGGCTTTGCCGAACTGTATGAGCGGGCAAGAGCGGCCCCGCACAATGCCCAAGACATTGAAAATCGGTTGGAAGCCATACTCGCCTTCGACGCAAGGCCGATGTTGCCGCACCTTCGTTTGCCCATCACCGTCGTGACGTCAACGGATGATCAGTTGATGCCATCGTGGTTTGCGGAAGAGATCGCAGAGAACGCACCAGATGCGGAGCTGATTAAGCTGCAGGGCGGGGGCCATATGTTGCCGGAGACCCGTCGCGCAGACATCGTAAGATCCTTGCTCGCGATGACTGGGCGCTAGAGCACGTCCTTGAAGCTCAGTTGGGAAAGTCCACCACGCGGTCGGGGTTGGCGTGTACACCGTAGGTACGTAATGGCTCGTCACCTGTTGCGCGGAAACCATGATTGGTATGCGCTGGCATGACCATGGAAGTGCCGGGACCGATCGGAACGATGGGGCCGTCTTCTATCCAGGCCTCGCCGGTGCCGTCTAGTACCGTCACGATCTCCATGTAAGGGTGAGAGTGCGTGCCTGTCGAGTAGCCGGGCGGTGAGACCTGAATGCCGATTCGTACGGGCGTTGATCCGTCCTGGTCACCCACAATGGTCTGGTAGGTCGCGCCATTCGGGAATGTTTCTGTGGAGACGTCACCTAGTTCTACGATTGGCATTACAGGGTGCCCCATCCGTTAGCTACTGACGTTCGCCACGTTAACACTTCTGGCAAAACTTAAGCCAAGTTGCCGGCGAAATACTCGAGGCAGCCGCTCTGCGCCAAATACTCATCCGCACGGGAGCGGTCGTTTTCTGCCAAGGCGCGGTACTGATGCAACAGATAGTCGTGACACTTCAGGTGATACCTGAATATGGGTTGTTTGTAACGATGTCCCGCAATGTTTACCGACACGCTCTTGTCGCCGGCTTGTGCGGCTTCGGTATGCGCGTGCAGATAAGGTAGATAGTAGCTCCCGGCCAGCGACAGCAGAGCATGCAACGCAGGCTCTGGTGTTGCCGGACCGCCTCCTGCTGAATCGTTCCATGCGCCTTCAATGCCAGACAGATCGTTCACGCGACCTGTCCAGGACCAAAGCCGGGGCGCTCGCTCCGCCATGACCGCGCGGGGCGTCGGATCGGTACCGAGGATGTGCAGCTGCGCGAACAGGCCAAAGTCTGCGAGCGCAGGACGAGTGCCGAACAGAAAGCGGTCGGTCGCGACAACAGGACTGAGCGCAGCAAGAATTTCCATAAACGACCCCTCGAGCAGCGACGCGTTTGCCGGGGTACAACCCACCAGATGCATGCGGCTTCTCTGCCGTTCCGCAAAGCGGGCGGCCGTGTCGGCCAAGTCGGAGCTTGTCATCAAGGGATGTGCGTCATCCATCACCCAGGCTGCGGCAAACCGGGTGTCCGCTTCATGACTGAAACGGTAGTGGAACAAGATTTTCGTCAGCCACTCGTCCGCCATGTCCTCTATGATGTCTGAAAGAAATGCGGAAACGGGGTCCGACGGCGTGATTTCGCGTCCGTGGTGCAAACGTTCAAGGTCACGAATAATGGGTGTGCTGTCCGTGCGGTATTCGCCATCAGGGAATTGAACAACCGGCATCAATAAAGGGCGAACGTGTGCCGTCTCAGCAAAGAACTGCGGCATCCGGCCCACCCAATGATGGGGGATGCGGCGGTAACGCATGACTGCCCTTACCTTGATAGCGTAAGGAGAAGACTCGATGCCGATGACACGATAGGCACACACGTTGTTGGACTCCTGCGTTAGCGCTCAATGGTTATGCACAGAGTGATTCGTACACCTGCATGTAGCCGGCCAGCACGCCTTGCCTGGAGTGATTCCGTTCGACTTCTTCGCGTCCCGCGCGCCCTAACGCGTTGCGGGTCGTCACGCCGACCTTCAGCGCGTCGGTGATGGCACTTGCAAGGGCTGGAGGCTTTCCGACCGGCACCATCCAACCATTGGTGCCGTCAGTCATGTATTCACTTGGCCCTTGCGAGTTGGTGGAGACAACGGCGAGTTCGTAGGCCCAGGCTTCGAGTACCACATTACCAAGCGGCTCATGCGTGGATGGGCATACGAACAGGTCCGCACTGGCATAGTACGGTGCGGGGTCGGCCACCCAGCCGCAGAGTGACACGCGTTCGTTCAAGCCTAGCGACTGGCATTGGTGCTCGATGGTTGCCCGGTCCGGTCCGTCGCCCACAACGACCAGCTGCGTGCGGCGGCCGTCAATTTCGTTCGGTACCTTTGTCATGGCCTGGAGCAGGTGCGGAATCCCTTTGTTGGCCGAGAGACGACCGACAAACAGGATGAGGAGACTCTCCGTATCCAGTCCCAACTGCGCTCTCAACTTATCGGCGTTTGCGAATGTACCCGGTGCCGGTAAATCAACGAAGTTGCCAAGATGAAACACCTTGTTGGATGGCATACCGCCCTGAACCAGGTGATCGCAGATGCCGCGGGTATTACCAATCCAGGCATCCGCATGTTGATAACCGGACAGGTTGTAGAAACCACCCAACCTCGCGACATGCGTGAACGCGCTGTTCCTGGGTTTGCGGAAGATGCGTGTCGCACGACCCATATAGGTCTGTACGATGTCGGGTTGCTCATGCGTGACCAAATTGCCCATCTGCCAACGCGCCAGCCGATCCCAGACGCCACGCATACGCAC
>CEUQ01177975.1_pt1 | contig 13835 bp, 12 predicted proteins | sample 361491 | NCBI WGS metagenome assembly CEUQ01 (sample SAMEA2622796, study PRJEB7988) | marine metagenome | biome: marine biome (ENVO:00000447); feature: marine epipelagic mixed layer (ENVO:xxxxxxxxx); material: "saline water (ENVO:00002010), including plankton (ENVO:xxxxxxxx)" | depth 120 m | reverse complement strand
TATTTTTTTAAACCTTTTTTTCCTTTCTAAATAGGAATAATGATATAAATTTTTCTCAATTAAAATACAATCACCGATTGCAATAATGGCTTTTTGTGTTTCAACATAATAATTGACCCATTGCTGTTCATTAAAATCTATTGAATCAAAATATTTTAAATATAATAATGGTATTAATAAACCACTACCTCTATTAAATAAATAGTTTTTTCCCTCATTAATTGAAATAAGTTTATTATCAAATGGTGGCATTAAATCTAAAAGAGAAATATTTTTATATAAATTTTTATATCCATTTTTAATTTCATAATTAGCAATAGTAAATTTTGATTTTTTTAACATCTTAATAGATCTAAAGCTCAAATCAATTTGCTTAATATTATATTTTAGTGAAATTTTATTTACCTCCTTTTCTATTCGCTTTTTATATAAAAAATAATTTATAAAAAAATTGCCATTTAGAATAATAAGCAAATCAATATCATTTAAAATTTGTAATTTTTGATGAGTTTTAGAATAGTACATCCCCCCTTCAGATCTACCAAATCCTCCAGTTAAAATGATGTCTAAAATTATATTTTTAGTATTAAGGGATAAAATATTATCTACAATTTCATTTAAAATTTTAGAAATATAATTATCAACTTTAAGATTGTTATGTGAAGTAAAGGTATCGATAAAAACTCTTATAATAATTAATTAATTGTGTTTTTAATAATTTCAAAAATATCAATCATAGAAGTCTTTCCAAGTGTGTTTTTTGTTTTTGAAACTGAATTATAATGCATAAAGAATGAATTGTTATCTCTAACATTATCAGGGTAGCCATGCATACCTTCTATAGATTGTGAGCCTTGAAAAAAATTAGGTAAAATTATATTTCCATCATTCATCCAATATATGATGTCTCCGAATTTATTATGAGGATAATTAATTGAATAATAATCTTTTATTGGTTGATTGATTATACTTCCTCCATCTAATGATTCTAATAAATTGTATATTTCAGTTTTTGCATCATCATTATTAAACCAAAATCTTGCAAAAGTAGAATCTAAAAAATAATTATAATCTTTTCCAGGGTTGCAAATAAGTTTATTAAGATTAGATTGAATATCAAGTTCTTTATTAACTTGAACCATACCATGGTCACCAAATAAAATAAAATCAAAATCATATTTTTTTTCTAATTCATTAAATAAAATCTGAATACTGTTATCAATATGTGATATTAAATTATTGATTTCAATTGAATCTGGTCCAAATTTATGCCCAATTCGATCTAACTCACCAAAGAATCCAAAAACAAAGGAATTTCCTTTGTTAATGCTATTAATTATTTTGTAAATACCTTTATCTAATGTTCCTCTATAAGTTGGGTAACCTATAAAGTCCCAATTTATTTTTTTATTTCGACATATATCAAATATAGTTGGACAATCAAATAAATCTTTTTCAAACATTAACTTATCATGAACTGGATCAAACAACTCTAAATATTCAAATGGAATCTTAGATGGAAAACTGAAATATTTTTTTCCTTTTTCTGACTCCTTTAAAAAATTAATTAATCTAATAAAAAATCTAATATACTTTTGAGAACTAGTAGGAAATTTTTTAAATAAATTTGAATACTTTTTTGTCCATTTAAACACAGAGGTATCTGGAGAATACCAATAATGCATACCACCATTTGATTTCTCAGGATATACTCCTGATAAAAAAGCTCCATCTGGCTCAAAACCAAAAGTTGGAACTAATTCAGCAGTAGTTGATTTATTTTTTAAATTAGATGTAAAAATAGATTTTGATCTATCAAAATAATCCCATCTTAATGCATCAAGTAATATAATAACTGTTATTTTTTTGTTCATACCCTATTCTTATGTATTAATAAAATATTTTGAATCACTAACAAATTTAATAAAAATAAAATAAAACCAACAGGAATCCATGCATTTGCAGTCATTCCCCAAATAAAATAAGCTAAAATACTAGAGAAAGTTGTAACATATAAAAATCTATTTTTTTCATTAATTTTTTTTCTATATTTAAAAAATAAAAATATTAGATAGAAAACAATAAATATAAATATTAGAAAAGCCCATAAACCTCCCCATATTAACATTTCAAAAAATATATTGTGAGCAATAGTATCAATTGTTATTTTAGTCCAATAACCTCCAACACCTAAAAATAATGTTTGACTAAATACACCATTTATAATACTATCCCACATATAAAAACGATAAACAAGAGTTTCAGATTGACTATTTATATCTGTTGCTAATAATCTTGTAGATAGCATTTCAAAATTAGGAACAATAATATAAAAAAATGCTAAGCTCCCTATTATGAAAATAGTTAACAAATAACGAATATTAATTCTATTTATTTGAGATAAATAAATAAATAATATAATTGGTAACCCAATCCATGCCATTCTTGTATGTGTCTGAATAACTATTAAAAAAGATGATAATATTATTGAATAAAATAATAATTTGTTATTTCTAAATTGTAGCAATACAAATGGTAGTGTAACCATAAATAAGCCAACAGAATCATTTGCAGCAGTACCTCCTATAATGCCTTTAAGTTGAAAAACCCAACCAAGAGAAGATTTGTAAACATAATTATCAGAAGAATGAACTAAAAATTCAACTATATAAAAAATAATACTAGCAATTCCTGTATAAGAAATTATAACTGGCACATAATAAATTGCAGATTCTAAATATTTTTTATATAAGACAATATATAATATAAATAATGAAAAATAATGAGTCATCCCCCTAAGATGAGGTATCTTATATTTTGCTACAAGTAATGTTAAAAAAAATGATAATAATAATAAAAACAATAAAAATATAAACAAATCATAAGGCCTAGATTTAATAGTTAAGTTTTTTAAAAAATATGGAAGAATAATTAAAATTAATAATAGGCTATAAAGTCCTGATATATTAATATCAATAAGAAACAGCTGATCCTTCATATATGCATGAAGCAACCAATTAGTTATTGTAAAAGAACAAATTATCCAAAAATTACGAATTTTATATATACTTGCTATTAAATAAAAAATTGGAAAAATCATTTAACTAATAAATAATTTATTTTTAGAGATGATAGTGTTGTTTTTTTTATATAGCTATTGATATATTGAATATCATCCTCATCTAAATATTCTTTCCACTGATTGGTTTGGCCTTTTCTAGCAAATAAATAACCTTCCTTATGCTTTTCCTTTGCTTTTTTATCCATACCTATTTTCTTTTCCATATTTTTTATTAATTTAAAATCAGACTTTTCTATAGAATAATTAATAGCATTATCATTAATTATTATACCTAATGTATCAAACATTGTTTTTATTTCTGAAAACGCATTTTTTTTCATTCCTTCATAAGTTAAAATAACATTTGCTTTATTAACCCAGCTATTAACATGAAAACACCATTTTTTAATTCCAACTTTTTCATCTCTTATAAATTCTTTTAAACTGGCACATTTTGTATATGGATTTTTTAAAGATTTATTATAATGATAAAAAGATATCATAACATCACCAGGATTTCTTAAAATGTATACTGATTTATATCTATTAAATCGTAATGCTGAATAAGGTCTATGTGTTGCAAAAAATCTTGGAATAGACTCATAATTTATTTCACTTATATCTTTTGAGTCATAAGAACATCTAAAAGACCCATTCAAAGTTTCATAATCAATAGAGTATTTACTATCAAAATCAATATAAGAAATAATATTAGCTAATATAAATCTAAACCAAGTTGTACCAGACTTAGGATAAGTAGCTAACATAATATCTTCTTTTTTTAATTTATTATGAAACTTTACTGTATTAATTATTTTAAGTAAAGGTGCCATCTTTATCTCCTAAATATTCCTGGAAAATAAAAGGTTATAATATTATAATAATGAAAAACCATATATATACTCACAAAATTACGAAACATCAAACTTATTAAACTAGAAATAGCCGTCCCTAACATACCATATGCAGGAACTAATGCAAAATTTAGTAAAATATTTATAGTAGCTGATAAAAATATAATATATTGAAATGTTTTCTGTTTTCCAGTCATTTGTAAAATATAACCAACAGAACCTGAACATGCTGTTATAAACTGACTAATCACTAATAAAATAAGCACTGTCTTTCCAACTATAAATTCACCACCAAACAAGCTTAAGAAAAAGGTTGGAAAAACTAAAAATAAAATAAGAATTGGGCTAGAAACCCAAAATATTAATTTTGTTGATTGGTGTATCATTTTTTTAAAATCATCCATTTTTTTATTAGCATATAATTCAGAAAATTTAGGTGCAGCTATACTCTCTATAGCAAATAAAGTTATCGTTGTTATATAAGATATTCTTACTGCAACACTATATATTCCAACTTCTCCTTTAGAAGCAAAAATACCTAATATAATAATTCCGCTCCATTGTAAGAGATATGACATAGAACTAGTAAACATCATAGGATAAGAAACTGAAAGTATATCAGTTATTTTAACTGAAATTTTACTTTTATCATTACTTTTTGGCATATAAAATAACCATATAAAAAGTGAAATAATTGATAATATAAATACTGATAAAACATATGCATAAATTGGAAATTGAACTTCTGTAAAATTATTAAAATAAAATATCAATAGTATAGTAGCAGTAATAATTGGAGATGACATATTTCTAAAAAGTGAATAAAATATAATTTTTTTCATCCCTCTTAAACTTTCAGAATGAATAAAAAGTAAAACGAATGGTAAAATAGCTATTGAGATAATACGAAGTGGAGTTATCATCTCTTCTTTATTCATGATATTAATAGCTATAACTGAAGAACATAAGTATAGTATAACACTTAATATAATAGATAAAGGAATCACAAATTTTAAAATTTTAAAATAGGTTTTTCTTAATTTTTGAATTTTGTTTAAAGATAAATTTTCAGAAACAAATTTAACTGAAGCAGTATCAAAACCAAAACGTGAAAAAACACTTACTAACATTAACATAGTTTGAGATAATGCAAATAAACCCATTGCATCTTTTCCGTATGATCTAGAAATAAAAATTGTAAGAATATAAGTCGCAAGGACACCTAAGATTCGAACAGACATAGCTGAAGAACTACCTTTGATTAATTCAAGATAGTTTAAATTTTTGAATTTTTGATTTATAAAAAATTTCAAATTAAAATTTTATATTTTTATAATTAAATATTAATATAATCTAATTGATTATCTTTTTCAGAAAGAATTATATGTTCCTCATCTAATTCCCAATTAATATTAATTTGAGGATCATTATATTTTATTCCTTTATAAGATGAAAAATTAAAAAAATTATCCATTTTATAAGATACTATAGCTTCTTTGCTTAAAACTAAAAATCCATGTGCAAAACCTCTTGGAATATATAGTTGCTTTTTATTTTTATCACTTAAAATAACTGAAACATATTTTAAATATGTAGGAGATTTTTTTCTGATATCAATTGCAACATCTTGTACCTCTCCTTTAATAACTCTAACTAACTTTGCTTGTGAGTGTGGCTCATCTTGATAATGAAGTCCCCTTAAAACACCAAAATTTGACTTTGACTCATTTTCTTGTACAAAATTAATTGAAGGTAAATGTTCTTGATAAAAAGATTTATTATAAGATTCTATCAAGTAACCTCTATGATCTAAAAATTCTTCAGGCTGAAAAATTAAAACATCATTAATTTCTGTATTAAAAACTTTTATGTTCATAAAATAGATTTAATATATTCTTTATAATCTGATTCAGAAAGTGATTTAATTAATATTTTTAATTGTTTTGTATTAACAAAACCCATTCTGTATGCAATTTCTTCAATACAAGCAATTTTTAAACCCTGCCTATCCTCAATCATCTGAATAAAATTTGAAGCTGCTAATAATGAATTTGGAGTTCCAGTATCAAGCCATGCAAACCCTCTTCCAAGTAAGCTGATTTTTATTTTTTTATTTTTAATATAAAGATTATTAATGTCAGTAATTTCAAGTTCCCCCCTATTAGAAGGTTTTATTTTTTTAGCATACTCAATTACTTTATTATTATAAAAATATAATCCTATAACAGCAAAATTTGATTTTGGCTTTTCAGGTTTTTCTTCAATGGAAATAATATTATTATTGTTATCAAAATCAACAACTCCATATCTTTTTGGATCTTTAACTGAATAGCCATAAATAATTGATTTATTATTATTTTCTATATCTACAACTGCATCTTTTAACATACTACTTAACCCTTTACCATAAAGAACATTATCTCCTAAAATCAATGCAACATTACTATTACCAATAAATTTTTCTCCAATTATAAAAGCTTCTGCAATTCCATTTGGTTGATCCTGAACTTTATATGAAATTGATATACCTAATTTTGAACCATTTCCTAATAAATTTTTGTACATAGGCAAATCAATTGTAGTAGAAATAATTAATATTTCTTTTATACCAGAAAGCATCAATGTAGATAAAGGATAGTAAATCATAGGTTTATCATATATTGGTAACAAATGTTTAGAAATAATTTTTGTAGTAGGATACATTCTAGTTCCTGAACCCCCAGCTAAAATAATACCTTTCATTTTAAATTTATTCCTAACCTTTCTTGATTATATTTACTATCTTTAATTTTATTAATCCAGTTCATATTACTAATATACCAATCTATAGTTTTTTTAAGACCAGTTTCTAAATTTTCTTTTGGGAAAAAATTAAGTTCTTCCTCTATTTTAGAAGAATCAATAGCATATCTAAAATCATGCCCTGGTCTATCATCTACAAAAGTTATTAATTCTTTATAGTTTTTCAAATTATTAGAAGGCTTAATTTTATCTAAAATATCACAAATTTTTTCTACAATACTTAAATTAGAAACTTCTTGGTTTCCACCAATATTATAAGTTTCTCCTAATCTTCCATTCTTAAGTACCTTATAAATACCTTGGCAATGGTCATCAACATATATCCAATCTCTAATATTTTTTCCTGATCCATAAATTGGAAGTTTTTTATGATTTAAACAATTTGCAATCATTAGAGGAATTAATTTTTCAGGGAATTGATAAGGGCCATAATTGTTAGAACAATTTGTAATTAAAATTGGAAAATTAAATGTATAATACCATGCTTTTACTAAATGATCAGATGATGCTTTTGAAGCAGAATAAGGTGAAGTTGGGTTGTAAGAAGTTTTTTCACAAAATTTTCCTTCTTTTCCTAAACTACCATAAACTTCATCAGTTGATACATGTAAAAATCTAAATGTATTTTTCTTGCTTAAATCTAAATTATTATAATATTGAAATGCACAATTTAATAATTCAAAAGTACCTAATATATTTGTCTCAACAAAAATTCTTGGACCATCAATTGAACGGTCAACATGCGATTCAGCTGCAAAATTAATAATGGCGTCAGGATTAAATGAATTCAATATTTCATTAATTTTATTATTATCTTTTATATCTCCCTTAATAAAAGAATAATTTTTATGATTTGATATAGATGATAAGTTATCTAAATTGCCTGCATAAGTTAATTTATCATAATTTATAATTACATGGTTTTCAATATTATTTAATATAAAATTACTTCCAATAAAACCTGCCCCACCTGTAACTAATATTCTCATTTTATTCAGAAAATTTTAACTTATCTCGTTGAGGTTTTTCAATATCTAAAATTTCTTTACTCTTATAGTTTAAAGTTTTATATGTCGCCTTCAAATCACGTGTTAACTTAGAAAAACCAGCAGGTTCTAGCGAAGCTGAATGATCAGTACCTTTCCATGTTCTATCTTTTGTAAAATGTCTTTCTATCCATGAAGCACCCAAAATATAAGCTGCAATATCAATAGAAATTCCAAGATGATGTCCTGAAAAAGCAATATCTTTCACTCTATTTTTAAATTGATCTTTAATTTTTAAAATTTCAAGTAAACATACATCTTCAAAAGGAACTGGATATCCAGATGTACAGCTATAAATAACGAGTCTATTTTGAGCTTCATCTTTTTCTTCAAAGAATTTTACTAATTTTTCTTGCTCATTTTTTGTTGTCATACCAAATGAAACATGAACTTCTCCATTATATTCATCCCTTAGTATCTCTAACATTTTATAATGAGTATTAGATGCAGATGGAACTTTAATTAAATTAGGATTTAATTCTATAATTTCTTGTGCTGAAGTAGCATCCCAAACAGATGTTGAGTATTCAATATTTATACTATTACAATAATTCATTAAATCTTTATGTTGATTTTTTGAAAATTCTAAAAACTCTCTATGTTCTCCGTAAGTTGTACCATAAGAATTTATAGGATTTGGATGAGGGGAATTATATTGTTTTTCTGATAATAATTCTTTTGAATTTCGTTTCTGAAATTTTGCAACATCAGCACCACAATTCTTTGCCAATAAAATTAATTCCTTCGCAATATTAATATCACCTTTATGATTACAACCAATTTCTGCAATAGTCTTACAAGGTTTATACATTATTTTTCATCATTCCCATAATAATATTGATAATAATTATAATAATAACCACCTCCGTATGTATTTGATTCATCGACTCCATTAAATATAACTCCATCAATACTATTGTCTATATTATCCATATTAACTAATGAACGTTCTAAAGCTCCTTTTTGAGTAACTGATGCCCTAACAACTAATAAAAACTTATCTACAAATTTAGTAATTACAAAAGCATCAGTAACAGCAATAAGTGGAGGGGTATCAAATAAAATAATATCAAAATTTTCTTTAGCTTGTTTTATAAAATTATCCATACTATCATTACCCAATAATTCAGAAGGATTAGGTGGAACTATACCACTTTTAATAATTTTAAGATTTTCTACTCCACTATCAGATAATAGGCTTTCAATATCTTGAATTGAATTACTTAAAAAGTTTGTTAAACCTTTATTATCATTACTTTTAAATACCTTATGTAAAACTGGTTTTCTAAGATCAGCATCTATTAAAAGTGTCTTTTTCCCCATGTTAGCATATGTAATAGCTAAATTAGCTACTGTTGTAGTTTTTCCCTCACCAGGACCTGGGCTACTTACTAAAATAATTTTACAATCCTCTTTTTTACCATCATACATTAGGCTGGTCCTTAAAGACCTGTATGCCTCCGATATAGGAGATTTAGGGTCTTCATGAGTTAATAAACGTCTTTCCATTTTTTCTGGACTATTTAATTTTAAATTGAGTTTATAACCCTTCTTTTTAGTTTTTTTATTATCTGAGGTGCCTATAGCAGGAATAATAGCTAATATAGGTAAACCTCTTCTTTCAATTTCTTCAATACTCTTTATAGTTGAATCTAAAAATTCTCTTAGCAATATAAAACAAATACCAATACTAAATCCAAAGAATAAGGCTATAATAATTATAATTTTACTATTAGGAGAATATTTATCCAAATTGGGTTTTGCTGAATCAACTATTCTAATTTTACCTAATTGAGATGCTTCATTAATTTTTGCTTCTTCTAATTTCTGCTTCATTAAACTATATGTTTCATCTAAAATAATTTTATCTCTTTGAAATCGACTATATTGTAAATATTTTTCTGGTAGCGAAGATAATTGTGACTCATATTTAGTAACTAAATTATTTAATTCTAATAACTTAGATTGATATCCAGAAATCAATACATCTAAATTAATAACCGAATCCATAATTGCTTGTCTATGTGCAATAGGATTAGCAACACCAATACCTTGTTTTATATATTTTTTTGTTTCTTTATTTAAAATATCTTTTAAATCTTTAATTTTTTTATCTAATTTAATTACCGCTGGATGAGAATCTCCCTCCCTAGATTTAGTAGAAATATATTCAGCTTCTAATGAAGATAATTCCTGTCTAATAGAGTAAAGCTGGACATCTATTGTATTTGTAACTCTTTTTGTAAATTTCTTTTCATCTTTACTTAATTGATTCTCAAAATATTTTTTTCTCTCTAAAAAAATATTTTTTTTAGCTTCAGTGCTATAATAATCAGATTCAACCGTTGTTAATTGACTTAATAGTAAATTTGAATTGTCATCAAGACCATAAATATGTTCTTTCTCTTGAAAAACTTTTAATTCTTCTTCAATTTGTTGTAACTCTATTTTTTTTAACTTTAATTGATCAGTTAAAAAATATTTTAAATGACTCATTTCTCCACTAGCCCATTCTTGATCCCTTTTTTGATAAACAGAAATCAATGTATTTACAACAAGTGCTGCCTCATCAGGATTATAAGAAGGATATGCAACTTTTAATACATCTGTTTTTCTAAGATTAGAAATTGAAATGTTTTCTCTTAAGTTTTCTGTAAAAACATTAAATAAAGAATCATTAATTACTTTATCAATATCATTTATTATTTGTACGTTCCAATCAAGAAATAAAATTTTTCTTAGAATTTTTTGTATAACAGTATCATCATAATCTCTAGTATTAAATAAGTGTAAATTATTTTTATGATCTGATTCTAATAAAGATTTTATTACCCTTTCTGCAGTAGTCCTTGATTTCAGAACTTCAATTTCATTTTCTAAATAATTCATATCAGATGCTATCCCCATATCAAATATTGAAGACATTGTTGAATTTTCATCTTCAATAATAATAGAACCAGAAGTTTTGTATATAGGTCTAACTGAAATCAAATAAATGGATGCAAAAATTAAAGATAATACTATAAAAAAATATAATTTTTGAATATTACTCTTAACAATAAAAAATAGTTCTTTAATTGATACTTCTTCTTTTACAAAATTTTGATTATTTTTATCCATAGATACAGAATTATTGAATAGATATTAAAATTAAATTTGTTATCTGAAGTAAAATATTAATGACATTACTTCTTGCAAGAAGATAATTACCTATAGTTTCATCAATATATATAGTATCGTGCGGCTTAAGAACTACAGAAGATATGCTATTTTGATTTATCATATCTTCTAAATTAATTTTAATAGAAGAACCATCTTTAGAAACAATAGAAATTTTTGAAAGTTTAGCACCTTTTAGAGGGCCACCTGCCATTGACAAACATGTTAATAAATCAATTCCATCATAAACCAAATAAGCACCTGGATATTTAACATGCCCCCAAATATTAACACTCATCCTTGGGACTCCATCTTCTCCTGTAATATAATCTTCACCTGTTAACTGAATAGATTGCCCTACTTGCCCAGGCCTATAGTTAGATTGCCCTAAAACTAAACCATTATTAAGTACCAATAGTATCAACAATATAAATCTATTTATTTTCATGGCCGTAATATATAAAAATATAATAAATTAGTTTAAGCATTTCTTATAAATGATATAAATTTATCAAATATAGATTTGTTTTGAGGTTGCTTTGAATAAACATTACAAGTATCACCATTTAATATTTTTTTTGAATTATTTATAATAACTGAAGTAGAATCTTTACCTATAATATTTTGAACCATTATAAGGGTATCCTTTAGAAGAAAATTTCTATTTTTATCATTATGAGCATCTGAACCAATTAAATGACAATAACCATTTTCTAATAAATCTATTGCTGTTTTTTGTGTTTCTTTGCCAAATCCACCTATTATACTTGCACAATCTATTTGAATTAAATAACCCTTATCAATCCATTTTTTTGCTAAATTAATATCTGTTTGAATCCCTCTATAACGCTCAGGATGTGCTATAATAGGAATAATTCCTTTTAACTGTAATTTAAAAATTTCATCTTCATAACCTTTGGGAAAAGATAATCTTTGAAATTCAATAAGCATATATTTACCATTTCCAAAGGTTGTAATTGGATTATCCAATATTTCAGTAAGATTAAATTTAAAAAATACTTCAGAGGCCGCATGAATCTTAATTTGAATATTATGGTTATCAGCTATCTTCTGAAATTCATTAATTTTATCAATTATAAAATCATATGATGTGTTTTTATTTTCCATTTTAGGATGCTGATAGTGAACAGTATTGATAATATCAGTAATCCCTTGATTATAAGCTTCTTTTATCATATTAATAGACATTTCAACAGACTTTGATCCATCATCTAAATTAGGTATAATATGATTATGAAAATCTATCATATAATAATATAAGGAGAAGATTTATCCTCTAACAATAAAAAAAGGATTTAATATGTTTTCTTTATTATAAGAAAGGCGTTGATTTGAATTGTATTCAAGCACTGTGCCACCAGCTTCTTCAACAATACATTGAGCAGCCCCTATATCCCATTCTGAAGTTGGACCTAAACGAGGATAAATGTCAGCTTTACCTTCAGCAATACAACATAATTTTAAGGAACTTCCCATTCTAATTAATTTATGATCTTGATATTGATTAATAAATTCAGAAACTTTTTCATTTGGATGTGAACGACTTATAACAATTCTTTTTTTTGAGGTAGATTTTGATACACAAATTTTCTGTTTTTCATTTTTATCAAAAATTTTCCATGCACCTAAACCCTTTGATGCCCAAAAAAGTTGTTTAGTATACGGAGCATAAACTGAACCAAAAACAGGATACCGGTTTTCAATTAAAGCAATATTAACCGTAAATTCTCCATTTCTTTTAACAAATTCCTTAGTGCCATCAAGTGGATCAACAAGCCAAAAAGTATCCCATTTTTTTCTTTCCAAATAATTAATATCCCTACCTTCTTCAGATAAAATTGGAATATTTGGAAATAAACTCTGAAGACCTGATTCTATAATGGTATGTGCTTTTTTATCAGCTTGTGTTAATGGTGACTTATCAGATTTAATTTCCACTTCAAAAGATGTATCATAAATATCAAGAATAGCTTTTCCTGCATTATAAACAATATCATTTATTTTTAATATGTCATTTTCAGATAAATTCATATTATTTAACTAAATTAGTATTTTTTAGATGATTCATAATATCATCAACTGCATCTAAAACACTAATTCCATCTGTATCAATTACTAAATCTGCATCTTTTGGAGCTTCATATGGATCATCTACACCTGTTAAGCCTTTGATTAATCCTTCTTTTGCTTTTTTATATAAACCTTTTGTATCTCTTTTTTCACAAACCTCTAAAGATGTTGATACATGAATTAAAATATATTCACCATATTGAGAGATAATTTCTTTCACATAATTTCTTGATTCTTCATATGGAGCAATTGGAGCACAAATAGCTGCTCCTCTATTTTTAGTAATTTCACTTGCAACATACCCTATTCTTTTAATATTTAAATTTCTATGCTCTTTAGAAAAACCAAGTTCACTTGATAAATGTGTCCTTACAATATCACCATCTAGTAAAGTAACAGGCCTTGAACCAATTTCCATAAGCTTTGAATATAAACTTTTAGCAATAGTTGATTTTCCAGAACCAGATAAACCTGTAAAGAATATTGTGAATCCTCTATTTAATTTTGGAGGGTATGTTTTTCTAAGTTCATTAGTAATATCACTATAAGTAAACCATTCAGGAATATCTTCTCCACGATTAAGCTTTTCTCTAAGCTCAGTTCCAGAAATAAACATAATATCTTTTTTGTCAATATTTGGATCATCAAGAGATACATATTTTTCTTGAATTTTATGATAGCCAACCATCTTAAACATCACCATATTAATGTCAAGTTCAGTTTCAAAACTTTTAACAAGATCTTGTGCTTCATATGGTCCATAAAAAGGATTGCCATCTTTATCATTACCTGGACCAGCATGATCTCTACCTATAATAAAAT
>CEUQ01056035.1_pt1 | contig 13835 bp, 10 predicted proteins | sample 361491 | NCBI WGS metagenome assembly CEUQ01 (sample SAMEA2622796, study PRJEB7988) | marine metagenome | biome: marine biome (ENVO:00000447); feature: marine epipelagic mixed layer (ENVO:xxxxxxxxx); material: "saline water (ENVO:00002010), including plankton (ENVO:xxxxxxxx)" | depth 120 m | reverse complement strand
CTGTTGACCCTGAGGGCGAGCTGGTGGCTGAGCAGATGCAGAAACTGTCAACAACAGGCCTGCCAGCAAACCACAAATCATAGTTTGGATTTTCATTATTACTTCTCCAGAGGATTTTCTTACGGATACGAGCTAGATCAATAACCGTCTAAATTATTTCTTTCCAATACAATATAAGTGAGAGTCTGAGCGAATCAGTATTTTGCCATCCACCACTGCCGGACTGGCGTTGAACATCGATTCATCACTGAGTTTGTTTTGGGCGATTTGTTTGAATTCATCACCGGGTTCATAAACTATCGTGCCGTTATAACGACTCACTGCGTATATCTTACCGCCAATGACCATCACAGAGGCATAAAAAGAACGACCACCGCCGGTGTTTATATCCAGTCGATGCTGGTAAACTAACTCACCTGTCCGAGCGTTAATGCAATAAGCAATGCCACGATCGCTCACCCAATACAGCCGCTCTTTGAAATAAACCGGGGATGGGACGTACGACGATGCTGTGCCGCGCCAGACTACATGCGGTTTGCTGACATCCTCTGTTACTCTGATCTTCACTGCAATACTTCCTCCGCTGCGTCCTCCCACCGCATAAACAATCCCGTCATTCTCGACCATACTGGGGGACACATTGTTATCAAGATCCGTTTCAGTAAACCAAAGCAACTTGCCAGTATTTGCATCCAAAGACCAGATTTCCCAGGGCACGGCTACGATTAACTCCGTACGTTCCGCAACCTGAACTAACAAAGGAGTATTAAAAGCATTCTCCAATCCCGCAGCTTCGGCTTTCCAGGCAACCGAACCATCTTGTTTGTTCAGAGCATAAATCGTCTGGCTTTCATCCGATGCATTCACAATGACCGTATCCTTGTGCATGATTAAACTCGGAGCAGAACCCCAGCGGCGTTGGGCTGACTCCGTACCAACACTCACATGCCATTTCTGTTTACCATTCATGTCATAAGCCAACACGCCTGACTTGCCAAAAAACACAAAGACGGACTCGCCATCAGACACCGGCGTACTCGTGGCATAACCATGCTCGGTAATAAACCCCTGATATTGATCCTCTCGCTGCTGATTACGTACGGTTGCTTTCCATAACTGCTTGCCGTTGGCCAAATCAAAGCAAAGCAACTCCCGTACTAACTGCTCCTGGCTCCCGGGTTGCTCCGGATTTCCGTAACCGGCGTAAGCAGTCACGAAGACCTTACCTCCAACCACAATCGGACTCGAAGAACCACGTCCACTTAACTCCGACTTCCAAAGCAGATTGGAATCATCTGACCAGGTTGACGGCACGTTGGATTCAGCGACGACAGCCTTTCCTGACTCACCCCGAAACTGTGTAAAATCGGCAGCTGACAAACCAGTACTGGCCAAGACGAAAAAGGCCATCAGAGTAAGAAACAACAGACGAGACATAGAACGAGTTCCGTTCCTGGGACTAGATGAAGAATTGGATGAGAGAGGCGGAGTTCAAATACTCCACGTCTTCATATTAAACACCAAGTCCCAATCAAAGTCGTCCTGTAAATCCGAGAAATGCGAAGACTTTTTTACTCGGCTATTATCAATGCATTACCGAGCTCGCAGATTCTCGATATCATCAACCCACAGACCGTTTTCATTAATATCCATCGTACCCATGTCCCGGTAGATACTTAGGCGAGCGGTTTCATATTCAGCCCAGGACTCAATCATCTCGTTCTGGTTATAAAGAATGTTCTCTAATGCACGCGAAATGTTAACACCCCGACCCCCGGCATATTCGCCAGCATCCGGCCGGTCACCGAATTCAATTGCCTGATCCAATTCACGAGCGGCCACCCGCAGGGCTCGCCGACAGATTTCAAAAATCCTCGCTTCGGTAATCGCTTCGTTATACATCGTGCGAATATCAAGTTTCACCTGATCTTCGGCTGCCATATAGTTTCTGCGTGCGCGCTGTAAAGAAACCTGTGCTGCTCGGAAATTATTTCGGGCTCGACGGCGATCCAATGGAGTCACTATCTCAACGCCCGCTCTGAATTGCGCCGAATCCGATGAAAAATCGAATGGCTCATTGCTCGCAGAAAGCGCAGGAGTCCCCACACTTCCTTCAGCAACCAGATTCACATCTGTTAGCAATTTTTCAGCCGCTACTTCATACCGTCGACGCGTATCTACAACGATTCCTCTACGGTTCATCAAATCAAGTCGATTCTGTAACGCCACTTTTGCGGCTTCATTAAAATCAATCTCCAGAGGAACCAAAATACTCTTCTCCAATCGAACGGCGATACTTACACCGGTCAAGGCCCGCACTGTATGCAGAAGCCCCCGACGGAGCTCGCGAACTTTTGGAAGAATCGTACTTGTGTCCTCAACAGTCTCAACCTCTGCCTTGAGCTCAATCGTTGACGCACGCATCTTCACAGCCTGTCGTTTGATTTCAGCAAATTGCTCTTTGTCATTACCGACATTGTGCTTCACTTCCTCAATCTCTTCTTCGCTCATCCGCGAAAATCGTTGCGGGAGGATCTGATCTAACTCGGTGATCTCATCCTCGAAAGCCATCACTTTAGCTTCCAATGTATTCAACACAGATTCGATATCTGCCATCGCCTGAACCAGGACTTGTTGATCTTCATCGATCGTGACTGTTGTGCTTTGATATTCCAGTTCCAACAACTCGTTATCGAGGAACTCAAATTGTCGCAGCAAGGAATCGTCCAGCGAAATTTTTAGATCCGGTGGCAGCCCAAGCTGCATTTTGAAACGATCCATTTCTGTCTTCACTACACGTTCGCGATGAGCCAGATACAGATGCCCACGCTCAAGCGAACTTTGTAGCTCCGTGACATCCAGAGAAGTCGCTCGCCCTGCTTCACCCAAAGCTTCCAGATCCCGAATCAATGATTCCAAACTGCGAATCGTCGTCTTTTGATTCCTCAGACGTTGGATTTCATAAAGTAAGTAATAGAAACCTACAGTCGGACTGCGAGCACCACGAATTAAGAACGCCAATTCCCCACTTCCAGAGCTTCCGGGTAGCGGTAACGCTCGTTCCCCCGTAACCACGGTAACATAGAAGTCCTTACGAAATCTGGCAAAGTCACGAATCCTGTAGAGAACATTGCGTTCCTGTTGAGTGATCTTTTCCAAATTGATGGTGCGTTGCACATTGAAACCCAATGGTTGCACCAATGAATAAGCTAACGTCGTCGCGGTTTGAGAGCCCGAATTGCCCGATAACATCCAAATCGTATTATTCGTCAACTCGGCCATGAACTGAGCACCACTTGGGAACAGTTTACTCACACCCAGATTGGTCGGCCCCACTCCCCAACCGGAACCATCATTAGGCGTATTGTCATAGGTGATGTTTGTGCCGATTTCATTACCGAAGGCAATCGGCCGAACGTCATAGCGATAACGTTCAAACGTCAAAGCCAACGCGGCCAGATACATGTTCTCCATCTGTTCCTGATAGTCACGGCTATTGCGTAAACCAATTTTGACCGCATCTTCAATCGTCAGGCGGGTTTCCGGAATATTGGCAACCTCCCCCGTGTAAACTCCACCACCAAAGGCTTTGGGCCAATTTGGATTCTCAACATGATCGATCTTATGAAGTTGCTCCCAGGTAGGACTACCTTGCATGCCATAAACCTGATCCATATATTCGCTGGCGGCAGGATCGTCCGGAGGTAAAGGCGGAGTGTCCAGATCATGGATATCGTAAAATCGACTCATTGGATCCGGAGTAATATCCATCCGTGGCATCCGCCATCGTGGATCCTGAGACTTCTCCTTAAGAATCTGATAAGTCTGCTGATCTGCTGTCTGACGATACTCTGTCCGCGTACATCCGGCGACACTCAGAAACACCACAATGCATAGACTGATTCTATAAGAGGATCTATTCAAAATTCGAAGCCAATAATGCACTGCTGCTCGCTCGCCAATTACACTTGTAACCACTGTCCGGGGTGTAGCTACAAATTGTTAGACACACGTTAATTTCTTCGGAGTGTCAGCAGCATCCACTTAATGAGATTAAGCCAACGAAATATGCTGGGCAAAGAAGGTGTCGTGGCGAGAATAGTTAAGCTGGGCTAACTGCTGCTCAGTCGCCAGTGCCAGGCTGAACTTGCTTCAACACAGCCAAAACGTCCTGCTGACGACTGGTTTGCTCCCGATGGGAATCGAGCATCGTCTGGACATAAGATTGTTGCTGACGAGCAATTTCCTGCAAAGCGTCAACAGCTACGCGGGCCGTTCGCAAATCAAAATCTCGAAGTACTGTCGCGTGTTGCAGAGCTAAGGCGGAATCGACTTCTAGTTTCTGTTGTTGATAGGCAAGTTGCTGGCGTGCTTCAAGTAACTCCAACGAGTACTTTTCATATAACACCTGAGTAATGAAACCCTTTTTATGGACGCGGTCGGCCCAGGATTCGTTCTGTATCGACTGATTCACTTTTTCCTGGGCACTCTGGACGGCTGCTGCCTGCTCCTGAATCTCCAAACTTGGCTTTTGCACATCATCCTCAAGCGTAGATAAATCCAATGTGGCGGCTTTTAACTTCTGTTGCCAAAGTTCAGTTTCAGTATTGGTTGTCGTCCGAGCTTTCTTTTCCGCCAATCTGCTGGCTTGCATATCCTCTTCAAGTTCCTGAATCTGTTCACGATTCACTTCAGGTTGCGAGTTTGTTTCCTGGCGTTCCAGAAATTCCCGCAACCGTTGAAACTCGACCTGTTTCTGTTCAAGCACTTTCTGCAGACGCATGGTTTCCGCTTGTTGTGCTTTCAGCGCGGCCTGACGATTCTTCCGCGTATGGTCGCCCTCTTGTTCTAATACGACTAATGCTTCCCGAGCCTTCTCGCGGGCTGCGATCAAGCCTGCTTCGGTTGTGGAAACCTGTTGGTCCTCTTCCAGCTTCAATTCATCTTTCTTCGACTGCAACTGTCCAACCAGTCGCTCAACGGCGATCTCATCGGCCTCAAGTTCCTTCTGACTGATCAAGCCGCGATTCGCGAGTTTGACGGACCATTCCCTGCGAACTTTGGCCTGCTTCACTCGTTCGGTAATCACCACAATCTCGTTTTTAAGTGCTGTTAAACGAACCGCTCGTAAGCCTTCCTGATACGCCTTGAGCTGATGCTCGTGAACTAAGAGCTCACGTTCCGCTGAGGCTTTACGACTACGCCAGTCAAAATCCGCTTGAGCATGTTCCACGGTCAATTGAGCAACCAGTTGGCGAGACTGAATCCACTGAGTGTGAGTTTCCAAATAAACTTGCCACTGGCCTGTGCGCACATCAACTGCGTTTTGGCCAATCACGATCGACGGAATCCAAGCAAGCAAGGCAATCAATATGCCAACGTTGCGTCCTGAAGCGTAAAACACTCACTGAGTCCTGAATTGTGGGGAGGCAGGACCTTTGAAATCATCCGTAATCTCAAAGGCAATACGGCATTTGCCGGTGGGAATTAAAGAATAAATCCTACCTTCAGACGATGATTCAAACAACGTGACTTGCCTGATAATTATTCACCCTTGTCGGAATAGACTTTATCACCGATCGACTTCATCTTTTGAATCAACTGCTGATGAAGTTGCTGACGGACTTTCACGATTTCCTCCGATTGGGAATCAATTAGATTCGTCGATTCGGCAGGATCCATTCTGAGATCATAGAGTTCATCCCGCCCTTGGTTCTTGAAATCCCGGATAAGCTTCCAGGCTCCGTTGGACACCATCCGCATATGTGTTTGAGATTGGTGCCTGGTGGAGTACTCTGCATAGTAAAACGGATTCTCCGGCTGTTGTTTGCCCTGTAATCCGGGCAGCATATTCGTACCGCGAATCACCGTTTCAGCATTTACTTTCAAACCCGCCATCGCCAGGATCGTGGGAAACCAATCCAAATTGGAATAGGTTGCTTCGTTGGTCGTCCCGGCAGCAATTTTCCCGGGCCAGCGAATAATCGTTGGTACTTTGATCGAGTTGTCGTACATATTAGGACGCTGACCGCGTGGAATCGTCTTTGTCGCCGGCGGAGGTGACGTTAAAACCCAGTGCCCGTTTCCTTTATGCCAAATGCCGTTGTGCCCCATGTTGTATCCATGATCCGAGCTAAAGATCACAATCGTGTTGTCACTTAGTTTCAATTCATCCAACGTCTTCAGTACGCGTCCGAGGTTTCTGTCGACGCTACGAACACTGCCAAAATATTCCTTCGTCATCCGTTTGACGCGTGGAATGTCCAGGTTTGGATAGTCCGGATTGGGTATCGGGATTTCCAGATTCTCATAAGGTGCTATATCTTCATCAGCGACGGGGAGCCAACGCGTGTGTGGAGCACGAGTGTGCCAGCACAGCAGGAATGTCTCCTGTTGATTCCGCTTTAGAAACTCAATCGCCTCGTCTGCCAGAATATCCGCGTTGAGACCTTCAAACTTCTGGTTCACTCCATCTTTTTCTAACACCGGATTCGCAGTTTGCCATCCACCTGCCCGGTGTCCCATAAAGTAATCAAACCCAAACTTTGTGGGATGCTGCGAATCCAGCAGACCCAGATGCCATTTTCCAACTAATCCGGTCTTGTAACCGGCCTGTTGAAGAATTCGAGGCCAGACTGGCAATGCGGGATCTAATCCTAAATTAGGTTCGTTTCGAGGATGAATCCAATCGGTAATGCCCAACTCAGATCCATAACGACTCGTCATCAAAGCCGCTCGGGACGGACTACATACAGGCGTCACCGTGTAGGCATTCGGAAGGTAGACGCCTTCGCGTGCCAGACGATCCATGTGAGGCGTTTTTGCCAACGAATTACCAGACGCTCCGACCGCCCATGGTGCCTGATCGTCGGTCAGCACAAATAAAATATTCGGACGCTCAGCCTGAGCGATTACACCAATCAAAAGTATCAGGCTTGTTATTGTCAGGTACCAAACACGCATATCACGTTCACCATTTTTTGTAGTATTATATCGCTTCGAGCCGAACCCCTGCGTTGCACTCGGCGTATCCAGTATTAATATATGAAGAACCAGTTGTTTGATTGTCGTTAGCGAATCGAGAAAATGAAAAAACACATCGTAATACCTGCTGCTTTAACTGTATGTGGTTTGTTGTTTAGCACATTTGCCTTCGTCCAATCTGACGAAGGAGAATCCTCCAAAAAAACCGTCGAGCGAAAAGTTGAAGTCAAAGTTGTTGGCGACGTCGATGCCGATGCGGTAAAGATCGAAGGTGACAAAATCACCATCAAATTACCGGACGGCAAAACACAAGTGATCGATCTGACCAAATTCAAACAGGGTGAAGATGCACATATCGAAGTAGACGGAGATGACATCGATGTCGCTGTACAAATCCAGGGGAAAGCGATCGTCGTCGGCCCTGATGGAGAAGTAAAGGAATACGATCTGGAGGATGAAACCATCGAACCTGAGCTTCCACCAGTAGGTGATCCTCGCTCACTACTGAAGCGATTCCGTGGTCAGATTCCACAGGAATTCGAATTCCATGCACTTCCAGTTAGTGAATTCATGATCGGAGTCGCAATGGGCCCAACTTCGGAAACTTTACAGGCTCAGCTTGGACTTAAACATCCCGGCATCGTAGTTCTTGGTGTCGCCCCTGATTCTCCGGCAGCCAAAGCAGATATTCAAAAACATGATGTTTTGATTTCAGCCGGAGATGCCGTGCTTTCGGAATTGAGACGACTGGTCGAGGTTGTCGACAGGGCCGGTAGTCAGGAAGGCGAAATGACAATCAAACTCGTGCGACAAGGCAAGATGATCGAAGTCAAAGTAAAACCCGTCAAACGCCCTGAGCCACAATACGAGCAAATCGACGAACTTCAACTTCCCGAAGAACTTAATGATCTGGAGGAACTTCACGGACTAGATCGGCTCCGGGATTTCAGGTTTATACCTCAAGAAGGCGAATTAATGGAAATTGACGGTGAATTCGGCAGACTATTTAAGGCTATCGAAAAACTTGAACAACGCATTCTTAATCTTGAACAGAAAGATAAAGACTAGAACGCGGTTCACTCCGTACATAACAATAGCGCCGCTATCATGTAGGTCATGATAGCGGCTCTACTTTTGTGATTCGCCCGGGAGTCCCTCTGTAACAGAGATTACTCAATACGTACTAATTCGACCTGAAAGAACAACGTCGAGTTAGCGGGAATAAGTTCAGACTCGGTATCACCGTAACCCTCTTCCGGTGGTATCTCCATTTCAATCATGCCGCCTTCGGGGCAATTCAGCATGGCATCATAAAATCCAGAGATCGCTCCACCCGCAGTAAAGTAACTCGCAACACCCAGACTATAGGATTGGTCGAATATCTGAGGTTTGTCATTGGCATCCAGAACCCAGCCTTTGTAATGGACCCAGTATCCTTCTTCCGGCCCTGGCTTACGGTTTCCCGAATCTCTCAGGACCCGGAACTTTGTCCCGGTAACAAGTGATTCGAACGGTCGCTGTAGTGCTCCTTCGTCAATCCGATGGGGATCCCAGGAATACTCCCGACTACATCCGGTCACGAAAACACATAACAGTAGAACACTGTGTAACGTGATCTTGTTCATAAGAGCATTCCTCGCTCAGCGTCCTTAGACAGGACATTATTTTGCTTCGATACAGTACAAATCTGTAATGCTTCTGAGATACAGTTTGTTACCTGAAATCGCCGGGGACGCCTGAAAACCTGAGTCAAACTCAAAACTTGCCACCTTTTCAAAGGAAGTAGCGGCTTTGAGGATCACTCCGGAACCTTCGACACTAAAACAATAAATCAAACCATTGGCATAAACCGGAGACGAACGGAATTCACCTGTCCCAGCGCGTTGTTGCCAGACCACTTCGCCCGTATCTGCCTTAACACAAGAAGCAACTCCCTGATCGTTCATCATGTAAAGATGACCATCGACCAGTAGTTGAGAAGCACGTCGTGGCACGGATTTACTGAATTCCCATTTAATGGCTGAGTTTGTGATGTCTCCTGATCCTTCGGGCGTTACGGCAACCATGGCACGTGCACCGTCCCCGCCGGTAATATAAACTAGGCCTTCATGGAATAAAGGCCGACATGCGGCATTCATACCACCGTGTCGAACTCGCCATAACACATCACCATTTTCCGGGTTGTAGGAAATGGTCTCCATCGCACTCGGAATAATCGCCTGACGACGACCTTTATATTCAATCACTGTTGCCGTGCTATAAGCTTTCTTTCGATCGCCATTGTCCGTACCGTAATCAATGCCACGATCCTTTTTCCATAGGGTCTCACCCGAGTTTTTATCAAAGGCGACGACATACTGTACATCAAATCCGTCGTAAGACACGATTAACCGATCGCCGTCAATCACTGGCGATGAAGCCGGCCCTCGCCAATGATCACATTCTAAATCACGACGCTCCCATTTCTTCTTACCCGTTTTTGTGTCAATCGCTGCCGTGCCATAGCTCCCAAAGTGAACATAAACAGTACCTTCTTCAATGGCAGGAGTACAGGACGCATAGCTGTTGGTGGGATGGCAAAATCGAACTTCTTCATTTTCAAAAACTAAGATGTCATGGATTGTCTCTCCACTTTGCTTGTCATAACAAAGCGCCCACATTTTAGAGCCATCAACTGTAGCAGTAATCGTCCACAATTGATTTCCAAAAACAACGGGTGAAGCCCAACCCTTACCTCGTACGGGTACCTTCCACTTGATGTTTTTGCCTTCACCTAAATCCGTCGGCAGCTTCGCAGAATCCGCCCGGCCAGCCTGGTCACCACGAAAATGAGTCCAGTTTTCAGCTGCATCAGTGGAAGCTACTAACAATATCATTAGCAATAAAAGTGAAGCACGCATTTGCAATCCAGTTTGTCTTGAAGCCCTAGTCAATTTCATTGATTTAATTGTAAATGAAAGGACACTGCATCGGTACATCGCTATTGAGTAGTACCACGTAATTCATTACTTTATCGCTCCTTAAACAAAACAAACTGTCAGGAGCAACTCAGAATGCATCGCTTCATTGCGTTACTAATCCTCAGCTGTCTTTTCGCTACGGGCTGTTCCTCCGCTCGTTATGTTTCCCGAGATCAGGAACGTGGAGTGATCGCCATACCCAGCACCGCTACCTGGCCAGTGGATCATCGTGAAAAAGCCATGGAACTGATGCAGTCCCACTTCCCGCAAGGCTATGTCATTGAAAAAGAAGAAGAAGTTGTCATTGGCACCGAAACACAAAACCACACCGATGTTCATGCTCACGAAATCGGTAATACCAATGTCTTCCTCGGTGGCGAAACTACCCATACAACGACCACGGACAAAACCGAGTGGAGGATTTCCTATCGACGCGCGGATACTGTGGCTCAACCTCGCGTAAGTTCCTTACCTACGCAACCCACTCAGTAGCTCCACGCGACGGTCGTTCTTGATCAAAATGCTAAAAGCCCTGTCCAACTGACAGGGCTTTTTTGTGTTCTGATCTTCGGAGGATGCAACCCGGTCCAATGATGGTGTGACTACGGTATTGCTTTTCGCTGCGGGTCAGGCAGTTGTTCAACTTCAGCCTGAGTCATATTTCTCACCACCAACAAGACTTCACAAATCAGATCTGCTCCAAGAATAGGCTTCTCGGTCGGGCTGGGCTTTTTCAAATCGCCTCGATTCGCACCTTTGGGAACTTTGGGAGTCGGTGGAATCTCAATTCCCACTTTACTAACCGCAGCTCCTTTGCCAGCCAGAAAGTACAACGTCGTCATCAAGCGACTGGCCTTCCCCTGCCAATCCTTTAATTGCTGCTGATACGCTGCTTTATCATCGATATTCGGCTGTTGCTCCTCCGAGACCCACTGGCTCTTCACGGTACGATGCAGGTTTTCAAAGACGTTGACGTCCTTGGGTAACAAGGCCATGTTGAAACGATAGCGAGCGATGTGTTCGTGTCGAGCATGAATATCGAGGCGGGTCTGATCGATTTGTAATCCGGATGCCACCATATAAATCAGGTCAACAGTTCCTCCAACCGGTTGCTCATCTTTCTGCACGACTCCATCAAGATAACGCGATTTCAAAAGCTGCTGTTCCAGATCAGGCATCACTTCCAAGCCACCATCGTAGACGATCCCATTTTTCATGAGTACTTCACGAATCGCATCGGCTTTGACACCCTCGGGCGTTACTCCCACTTCAATCACAAATAGAAATTTGCCATTGGTTAAGAGACTTAGGTCAGGCTGAGTACCTACTAAACTCCCCTTCTCCGGAACCTTCGGTACATTGACTAGTTCTTCCGGCTGTGGAACTTCCGGGGTATTCGGAGTATTACTATCCACGTCGTCACCAGGCGATTGAGGATTATTCCCATCGCCATTATCCACTAACTGAGATTGATCCGTGTTGCTTTCCGGCACATCCGACGGACCAATATTGTTGTCCTGGTAGTCGATCGAGTTGTTATCTTCGATGACGTCAACAATCGGAGTGCCTTGCTGATCCTGAACTGGCTGAAGGACTTGCCAGATACCAGCCGCAGCAAGAAGAACAGCGGCAACGGAGAAATAGAATACGAGTTTCCTGGTTCGCGTCGCAGGTAATTTGGGAGTTACTGTGGGGACGGGTGACGCTGGTACTTCGTCAGAAGTTGCGTCAGAAGTTGCGTCAGAAGTTTTATCGAGTCCGGCAAGGACCTGATCTGCAACGGATGGGATGCCTGCAGACTCAGTACCCAAGGCCTTGATCCCACTTCGCAATGTCTGAAGTTCAGCCAACACTCGCGCTGCTGTTGCATCGGATTGCAACGCAGTCTCTGCTGCTGCTTTTTCTTCAGGTGATAACTGGCCATCAATATAACCACTCATCAGCTCATTTATGTCACGAAGTGAATCTGTCATTCGCTTGTATTATGAGTGCTAAATGCACTTTGCCCCAAATGGATTAAACCACTGATGTACTTACCATCGTCTCCAATTAGCCAAGCACATACCTAATGTTCCAATATCCCCAAAATCCTGTCAACGAATTGGCAGTTTTGTGCCAAAGAATCGGGAAAAAGACCCATCAACACGCCAGTTGGTACACATTACGTAAATTGGGCTACCTCGAGAGGCAGCTACCAGAAAAAAGAGCGAATTACCTATCGCCAGGCATTCGCTCCAAAAATCCGGTGTAATGATAATCGCCTTACGCCAAGAGGTCAGTCAGGACGTTACCGTGCACGTCGGTCAGCCTGAAATCACGACCTTGATGACGATAAGTCAGTCGCTCGTGATCCACTCCCAGCGTATGTAAAATCGTTGCATTCAAGTCATGAATATGGGCGGGATTTTCCTGAACATTGTAACTAAAGTCATCGGTTTCCCCATAAACGATTCCACCTTTAATCCCACCACCGGCCATCCATTTGGTGTAACAGCGAGGATGGTGGTCACGTCCATAGTTAGTCATCGTTAATCCACCCTGACAATAAATCGTCCGACCAAACTCGCCTCCCCAAATGACCAGCGTATCTTCGAGCATGCCGCGCCGCTTCAAGTCTTTGATCAAGGCTGCACAAGGCTGGTCAATAATACCGCACTGACGACGGATATCATTTGGAAGATTACCGTGTTGGTCCCATTGGCGAATGAAAACCTGGGTAAATCGAACATCCCGTTCTGCCAATCGACGTGCCAGCAGGCAGTTGAAAGCGAACGTCCCGGGCTTGGTCACATCCGAACCATACAAGTCCAGTGTTTCCCGGCTTTCATCTGAGATGTCCGTTAACTCCGGTACGGATGTTTGCATTCGGTATGCCATCTCATACTGAGCAATACGAGATTGGATTTCCGGATCACCGATTTCATCAAATCGCTGTTGATTCAACACGGCCAGATTATCGAGCATCTTGCGACGCATCTTTCCGGAAATACCTTTCGGATTAGATAAGTACAAAACCGGATCTCCGTTGGATCGCAATGAGACTCCCTGATGACGAGTCGACAGGAAGCCGGAGCCCCACAAGCGAGCATACAGGGCCTGACCACCAAAACCACCGTTAACGGTCGAGTGCAACACGACAAACGACGGTAGATTCTCATTCATACTTCCCAAACCATAAGACAACCAGGCGCCAGTGCTGGGCCGTCCAGGCAGTTGGCTTCCAGTCTGAATATAAGTAATGGCCGGATCATGATTGATCGCTTCGGTGTTGACCGTCTTAATCACGGCCAGATCATCGATCACACTGGCCGTATGTGGAAGAATCTCACTTACCCAGGCGCCATGGTCTCCGTGTTGATTGAATTTAAATCGACTCGGAGCGATCGGGAATCGTTTTTGGCCGGACGTCATCGTCGTAATTCGTTGGCCGTTGCGTACTGATTCTGGCAGGTCCTTGTCATACCAATCCAACATTTTGGGCTTATAGTCCCACATGTCCAACTGACTTGGTGCACCAGACATAAACAGATAGATTACTCGTTTTGCTTTTGGAGCAAAATGGGTTGCCCCCATAGCACCCAACTGAGTTTGTGGTTGATCCGCAAACAATTCGGGATTGGCCAACGACGCCAAGGCAGCTGTCCCAATACCGGTGGCCGCGCGACCAAAAAAGTGTCGACGTGTTTCGATTAATTCTGCTTCTCGTAGTAATGGATTCATCCGTTAGACTCTTATCCCTTAGTTACGGTTTCACTTAGGTTGAATACCAGATGGACGATCATCGTCCAGGCCGCCAGTTCTTTACTTTCCAGAGCTTCGTTACGCCCTGATTCGCCTATGGCCAACAGCTCAGTAGCTGCCTCCGGACTTTCGTTGAATTCTGCCAGGTGC
>CEUQ01024392.1_pt1 | contig 13911 bp, 15 predicted proteins | sample 361491 | NCBI WGS metagenome assembly CEUQ01 (sample SAMEA2622796, study PRJEB7988) | marine metagenome | biome: marine biome (ENVO:00000447); feature: marine epipelagic mixed layer (ENVO:xxxxxxxxx); material: "saline water (ENVO:00002010), including plankton (ENVO:xxxxxxxx)" | depth 120 m | reverse complement strand
CCGATATATTGAGAACCTTGACCTGGAAATACTAAAGCTATATTATTCATAATCAATACCCCATTTAATCAAACATGAACCCCAAGTAAAGCCAGCTCCAAATGCTGTTAATATAATGTTATCTCCAATATTTAAAATTTTTTGTTCATATGCATCAGATAGGGCAAGAGGGATAGAAGCTGCTGTTGTATTAGCATATTTATGAATATTAACTAATATTTGCTCTTTTTTTAAATTCATTTTCTTTGCTGTTGCATCTATTATTCTCTTATTTGCTTGATGTGCTATAAATAATTTTAAATTTTTATTATCAATCTTGTTTGCCATCATTATTTTCTTTGTGATATCATACATTCCTTTAACAGCAGATTTAAAAACAGTTGCACCATTTTGTTTTACATAGTGCATTTTATTATTAACCGTATCATTAGTAGCAGGATTCAAACTTCCTCCAGCAGGCATATTTAAATATTTTGCTCCAGAACCATCAATACCAAGTTTACAATCAATCACACCATAATCATTCGAAGGCTCAAATAAAACTGCACCTGCTCCATCACCAAATAATACACAAGTATTTCTATCTTGATAATCTAAAATTGAACTCATTTTATCTACCCCTACAACAATAATTTTATTATATTTTCCAGATTTAATTAAACTATCTGCAGTTTCAAGTCCAAACAAAAAACCTGAACATGCTGCAGATAAATCAAATCCCCAACAATTTTTTATCTTAAAATGTTCTTGAATTAAACATGCAGTTGAAGGAAATACCATATCTGGTGTTATTGTTGACACAATAATAACATCAATTTCATTAATATCAATGTTTCTTCTTTGGATTAACTGCTCAATGGCTTTAATTGCCATATATGAGGATGCTTTACCTAATTCAAGCTTCCTTCTTTCTTTTATGCCAGTTCTAGAAATAATCCATTCATCAGAGGTGCTAAGATACTTTTCAAATTCAGAATTTTTAATAACCTTTTCAGGTAAAAATTTTCCTACCGATGTTATATTTGCATTCATAAAATTAAAAATTAAATTTATTTATCAAATTAATCTCATGAACTTTTTGAATAATTTTTAAAGCATTAAAAATTGCAGTTTTTGAAGATGAACCATGAGATTTAAAAACTAATCCATTAATACCTAAAATTGGGACTGCTCCATATTGTTCATAATCATATAAAGATTTTAAATTATTAATTTGAACATCAGTTAGATTAAATTTTTTTGATATAAAATCTGCATTATAATTCATCATACCCTCAATTAGCTTTAGAACAATATTACCTGTAAATCCATCACAAATAACTATATCAGCTTTACCATCAAAAATATATCTAGACTCAATATTACCAATAAAATTATTCACCTCTTGATTCATTATATCATATGTATTTTTAATAAGTTCATTACCTTTGTTTGGCTCTGAACCAATATTTAATAAAGCAATTCTAGGATTATCAACTTTTAATTGATATTTCATATAGATTGAGGCCATTTTTGAAAATTGAACTAAATGATCTGGTTTAGAGGATGAATTGGCCCCGACATCACATAATAAAAAATTGCCATTTTCTGAAGGGATATTTGCAAATAATGCAGGTCTTTTAATACCTGGAAGAGTTCCTAAATTAAAAAAAGAAGAACTAAGTAAACAACCTGTGTTTCCTGAACTTAAAACAGCATCAACCGTTTTATCTTTCAGCAATTTGATAGCTTTATTCATAGATGAATCAGGTTTTGTTTTTATTATTTTTGAAGGTTTATCATTAAAATCAACGACTTGAGTCGTATGTACCATTTCTATTTTTGATTTAAATGATTGTAAATCAATTAATTTTGAAATTTGCTTTTCATCACCAACCATATAAATTTTTACTTTATTCGGAGTTTGGTTTAAAAAATCAATTGCACCATATATATTAGATGAAGGGGCATTATCACCACCCATCATATCTAATGCGATTTTTATCATCTATAATTATTGATTATTTTGAAGAATTTTACCTTTATAATAAAGTACACCATCAACATAATAAGCTCTATGCCTTAGATGAGGTTGGCCCGTCTGAGAACAAATAGAAATACAAAGATTATCCTTTGCTTTCCAATGTGTTCTTCGCTTTCTACCACGTGTCTTGGACTGTTTTCTTTTTGGTACAGCCATGATTCTCCTTTAATTAGATACCGCTAATATAATAATATTTAGTAAAAGTAAACAAAAAAAATAATGTTTTTAAATTAATTCTGATCCTGAAAAGAAAAAATTGATTTCTTTTATGGCATTTTCATCTGAATCAGAACCATGAACAGCATTCTCAGATAGGCTAGTTGCAAAATCCTTTCTTATTGTCCCCTTATCTGCATCTTCTGGATTGGTTGCGCCAATTGTATTTCTCCACTCATTAACAGCATTTTCTTTTTTTAGTGCCAATACCATTGAATGTCCTGAAGACATAAAATCAGTTAATTCATTATAAAATGGCTTATCTGAATGTATTGAATAGAATTCATTTGCTTCATGCTTAGACATTTTTTTTAATTTTGCTCCAATAATTTGAAATCCTGCCTTAAGAATTCTATCATAAATTAATCCAGTATAATCATTTTTAACCGCATCCGGTTTTATAATTGCAAATGTAATGTTTCCCATAAGATAGTTCCTTATTTTAATAAATTTTTCATCGTTTCACCAATTTCAGATACTGATTTACATACTGAAATCCCACATTCTTTTAATGCTTCCATTTTCGCATCAGCAGTATCATCTCCACCAGAAACAATAGCTCCTGCATGCCCCATTCTTCTTCCTGGAGGTGCTGTTTGACCTGCAATAAACCCTACAATTGGTTTTGACACATTATTTTTAGCCCAATTAGCTGCTTCTACCTCCATTAAACCACCAATTTCTCCAATCATAACTATTCCTTTAGTTTCAGGGTCATGTTCAAATAATTCTAAAACCGTTCTCATATCAGTTCCAATAATAGCATCTCCTCCAATACCAATAGCAGTTGTTTGGCCTAAATCATTTTTAACTAATTGATCTATAGCTTCATATGTTAAAGTCCCAGATTTTGATACTACTCCAATATTTCCCTTTTTACATATAAAACCAGGCATAATTCCAATTTTTGCTTCATCAACAGTAATAATACCTGGACAATTTGGCCCAATTAATCTAGATTTACTTTGATCTAATATTTTTTTAACAACTAACATATCATTTACAGGAATTCCTTCTGATATACATATTATAGTTTCAATTCCAGCATAGATTGATTCAATAATAGCTTCAGCTGCAAATCTAGGAGGAACAAATATAATGGATGTATTTGCATTTTGCTTAACTTTAGCTTCTTCAACCGAATTATATACGGGAACACCAAATTCTGTAGCATTTGTTCCACCTTTTCCTGGAGTTACACCTGCAACAACTTTTGTTCCATATTCAATCATTTGAGTAGTATGAAAAGTTCCTTCTGAACCTGTTATACCTTGAACTAAAACTCTAGAATCTTTATTAACTAATATTGACATATTATCTCCTAAATTTTTGATGCAGAAACTACTTTTTGAGCTGCATCAAGCATTGAATCTGCAGGCATTATTTCTAATCCTGAATCTGATATTATTTTTTTTGCAAGTTCACAATTAGTTCCCTCTAATCTTACAACAACAGGAACATCTAAAGATAGCTCTTTGACCGCTTGGATTACACCTTCTGCCACTCTATCACAGCGAACAATACCACCAAAAATATTAATTAAAATAGATTTAACATTTTTATCTTTTAAAATTATTTTAAAACCATTTTTAACTGTTTCTGAACTAGCGGCACCCCCAACATCTAAAAAATTAGCTGGCTCCCCACCATTAATTTTAATAATATCCATAGTTGCCATTGCCAAACCTGCTCCGTTTACCATACAACCAACATTGCCATCTAGCTTAATATAATTTAAACCAAATTTACTAGCCTCATACTCTGTTTCTTCCTCTTCATGAATATCTCTCATATCTAAAATATCTGAATGCCTAAATAATGCATTTGAATCAAAATTCATTTTTGCATCAATTGCTATTATTTGTTTATCATCTGTTTCTACTAATGGATTTATTTCTAATAAAGAAATATCTTTTTGCTTAAAACATATATACATATTTTTTAAAATTTTTATAGCTTGCTTATATTGATCTCCAGACAATTTTAATCCTCTTGCTAATTTTGCTAATTGAAAATCCCTGAAACCTTCTAAAGGGTCAATCCAAACTTTTATAATTTTTTCAGGTGTTTCTTTTGCTACTTCTTCAATCTCCATACCGCCTTCTGTACTAACCATAAATACATCTTTTCCGGTAGTTCGATCCATGGTAATACCTACATAAAATTCTTTAGAAATATCAAATGCTTGAGTAATATAAACTTTTTTTACTTTTTGACCACCTGGACCAGTCTGATGAGTAATTAAATTCATACCTAAAATATCCTGACATGCTTTTAAAGCATCATTACCATTTGGACAGAATTTAACTCCGCCTCCTTTTCCTCTACCTCCTGCATGAATTTGAGCTTTAACAACGACATCTTTAGATTTAAAATTATCTTTAACTTTTAATATAGTATTTTGAGCATTATCTATACTATCAATAACATATCCATCTTGAATGGGTATATCATATTTTTTTAATAATGACTTTGCTTGATATTCGTGAATTTTCATTTATTTTCCTTTTGTTATAATAGTCCCAGCTTTACCATTAATAGCCTCTTTAATTTTATTTAATGAAGTAATTACAACTTTTTGACCATGGTGCTCTAAGAAATAAATAGCTGCATAAATCTTAGGAAGCATAGTTCCTTCTCCAAATTGATTTTGATTAATCCAATCTTGTAGCTCTTCTACATTAGTTTCTGAAATTTTTAGTTGATTATTACTACCATAATTTAAGAATACATTATCAACATCCGTAATAATAAATAATTCTTCTGCCTTTATTACTCTACCTAATAATGCTGCAGACATATCTTTATCAATTACAGCATCTAATCCATGTAAAAAATTATTTGCATCTTGAAATGCAGGAATACCCCCACCTCCCCCAGCTACAACAATAGTACCAAAGTCTACTAAGTGCTTAACTGAATTACCATTAAATATATAAAGTGGCTTAGGTGATGCCACTACCCTTCTCCAAACACCATCTTCTTGTTCTTTTATATTCCATCCATGTTCTAATGACAGCTCTTGTGCTTGTTCTTTATCGTAAGTTTTTCCAATAAATTTAGTTGGATTTTGAATGGTGGGATCATTTTTATCAACTATGACTTGAGATATAAAGGTTACTACCTCTCTATCTATATCATGTTTTTGCAATGCATTCTGTAATGTTTGTTGAATCATGTAACCAATTGCTCCTTGAGTATTTGCAACTAATACTCCTAATGGAAGTGAAGGAATCTGATTCTTTGTTATTTCATTTTTTAATAATTCAGCACCAACTTGTGGGCCATTACCATGAGTAATACAAATATTATATCTCTCTTCTATAAAATGCATCATCGCATCTAAACTTTCTCTTGTATGCTCAAACTGCTCACGAATATTTCCAGTCTCATTTTTTGGGCTAATGGCATTGCCTCCAAGTGCTATAATTACTGTAGGATTTTGTCTAGACATTATATTGATTTCCTTTTAATTGGTAATGTCATACATCGTGGACCACCTCTTCCCTTAACCAATTCTGAACCATCAATGCTAATAACAACTTTTGAATCACTTTTTAAAATCTTTTCAAAAGTTAATAGATTATTATAAAATAAATCAGAAGTAATATGCTTATAATTATTTTTTTCTAATTCAGAAATTGTCTTTTGATTGCAATTGTACATGAGAATTTTACCTGGTTCTAAAACAAATGAATTTGCTCCATCAGTCAACTGTTCTCTTAATTGGAAATTTTCATTATTACCACCACACGGAATCAGATTGAACTTTAAATCATTTAATAAATCAATCAACTTAAATTGATGTTCAATTAATTTTTGAGATTTAGAATTCTTTGAAGCAAAATATACATTTAATTGATCAATATTGTAATTTGGATGATTAAATAAAATGCCTTCATTATAAGAAGTTTGAGTGAATATAGTATCTAAATGCATCATAGTTCTTTCTTTAGGTAAATCAACTGCAATAACATGTTCAAATTCTTGATTAAATATATAAGGAATAATTAAATCAATAGCTTCCTTTGAAGTTCTCTCACTAATTCCAATTAATACTATCTCCCTATTAATTACGAAAATATCACCACCTTCAAGGGATAAGCCATTACCTATTTTTTTAAAATCAATAATTTCACATTCTTTATAATCCGATTTATTATTAAAAAAACTTTCAGATAAAAAATTTTCTGTCTTTCTTACCACACTGCTACTTGATGTTAAATAAATCTGATTACCAATAATAGCAGCTATATCTCTTGGGTACATTAAATTGATTAATGGAAATTTGCTGGAAATATTTTCACTTTCTAAAATATTTAAAAAATTTTCTCTTATATCAATACATGAACCTTCTTTATAAAAATTTATAATTTCCCTAAAAGTTTGATGTTGTTTTTTAGCAATTTTTAAATCAACAATGTCATCAAATAATAAGAATTCTTTATTTTTAACAATTTGATTTTCTTTTACTAAAAATGGCTGAACATCTAAAGGTAAAACTAAATTATGTTCTTCTCCAGGAGAATAAACAAACACTTGTTCTAAAGGGCCAATTTCTGAAAATATTTCTGGCTTCATTTATTCCTCATCCATAAATGGATATCTATAATCTTCAGGGGTGTTAAATGTTTGTTTAACCGTTCTGACTGAAGTCCACCTTAATAAATTTAAAGAAGAACCAGCCTTATCATTTGTTCCAGAGGCTCTAGAACCTCCAAATGGTTGCTGTCCAACAACTGCCCCTGTAGGTTTATCATTTATATAAAAATTACCTGCAGAATGTTCAAGCATATTTTTTGCAAATAATACAGCATCTTTATCTTCACCAAATACAGCTCCTGTCAATGCATACGGAGATGTAGAGTCAACTAAATTACATACATCCTCCCATGATTGATCATATATATATATTGTTAAAACAGGTCCAAATATTTCTTCTTCCATTGTTTTGAAATGTGGGTTTGTAGTAATAATTGTAGTGGGCTCAATAAAGTAGCCTTTTTCTTTATTATAACCACCACCTGTAATAATTTCTGCATCATTAGCATCATTAGCAAAATCAATATATGATGCAATTTTATCAAATGAAGATTCATCAATTACAGCATTCATGAAATTAGAAAAATTATTGACATCTCCTATTTTAATACTTGAAACCTCATCTATATAATCATTTTTTATATCATTCCATACATTTTCTGGCAAATAACATCTTGAAGCTGCAGAGCATTTTTGTCCTTGATATTCAAATGCTCCTCTTATCATTGAAGTGGCCAAAGCTTTTCTATTACTTGAATCATGTGCCAAAATAAAATCTTTTCCTCCAGTTTCACCTACAATTCTAGGATAAGATTTGTAATTTTGAATATTTTCTCCAATACTTTTCCACATACTTTGAAATACCTGAGTTGAACCAGTAAAATGAACTCCAGCTAAATCTTTATTAAGTATTACTTCACTACCAATCTTACTACCGCTGCCTGGAACAAAATTAATAACTCCATCTGGAAGACCTGCTTCTTTAAATAATTTCATTAAAAAATATCCAGAATAGACTGAAGAGGAAGCTGGTTTCCATAAAGCAACATTCCCAAATAATGCTGGTGCACTAGGAAGATTTGCTGCAATCGAAGTAAAATTAAATGGAGTTACAGCAAATATAAACCCTTCTAATGCTCTATATTCCATAGTATTCTTCATTCCATCAGGAGAATATTTAGGTTGCTGACTAATAATTTCTGTTAAATACTCGCAATTAAAGTTAAAAAAATCAATTAATTCACAAGCTGAATCTATTTCAGCTTGAAAAACATTCTTACTTTGACCTAGCATAGTTGCTGCATTAATTATATCTCTATAAGGGCCTTTAAGTAATTTAGCCATTTTTTGAAAAATATGAATTCTTTCTTCAATCGAAGTTTTTGACCATATATCCCAAGTATTTAAAAGATTTTCAATAGCCATATTTACTTCTTTAGATGAAGCTTTATGATAATGAGCAAGAATATGCTGATGGTTATGTGGCATTACACATTTCCCTAAATCATTTGTTCTAATTTCCTTGCCACCAATTATAATTGGAATATCAATACACTCCCTACTCATTTTATCAAGTTGAATTTTTATTGATTTTTTTTCATTTGAACCTGGTAAATAACCTTTTATTGGTTCATTAATAGCCTTAATCATTTATTTTCCTTAAAATTTTGATTTAAAACAATGTAATATTTAAGGTTAAATTTACCTATATATCAAATAACGTAACAAGATTTATTGAATGATGAATAATAAAACTATAATTTCACAAAATCCATACACAGAAGAAATAATTGCAAAATATCAATCTTATGAGCGATATAAGACAATTCAACTAATTAATAGTGCTCAAGAAGCTTTTATAAATTGGAAAAACCTGAAGATTAAAAACAAAATACAAACAATAGAAAAAATAAAAAATAATCTTATATCAAGAAAAATGGATTGCGCACAAAAAATCACTCAAGAAATGGGGAAGCCTATATCAGAATCAATAAGCGAAATAGAAAAATGCATATGGTTATGTGAATATTATATTGATAATGGTGAACAATTTTTAGAAAAAGAAAAGATTGATACAAATGCAAGTAAAAGCTATGTATCTTTTGAGCCATTAGGCGTAATACTCGGAATTATGCCATGGAATTTTCCTTTTTGGCAAGTTTTTAGATTTGTAATTCCTGCTATTTTATCAGGTAATATAACAATGGTAAAACATGCATCAAATGTGTCAGGTTGCTGCCTAATGATTGAAGAAATTTTTTGTAATCAAATTGATAATAAAGTGTTTTTTCCATTACTATTGACAGCTTCAAAAATTGAAAGTGTAATTAAAGACCCTATTGTAAGAGCAATTTCTTTAACAGGCAGTGAAAAGGCAGGAAGTAATGTAGGTGCAATTGCAGGTTCTCAACTAAAAAAAATATTACTTGAATTAGGAGGGTCCGATGCTTTTATAGTATGCGAAGATGCTAATATAAAAGAGGCATCAAAAAAAGCTGTTTTAGCAAGAATGTTAAATACTGGCCAAAGCTGTATTGCTGCTAAAAGATTTATTGTTCATAAAAATATAAAAAATGAATTTATAAATAATATTATAACTATCTTAAATAATATGAGATTAGATGACCCATCAAATACTAAAACTCAAATTGGTCCCTTAGCACGAAAAGATATTTTAAATGATATAGAAAATCAGCTACATGATGCTATTAATAAAGGAGCAACAGTATGCTATAAAATGAAAAATATACCAAAAAATGGATATTTTTTTGCACCAACTATAATAGATAATGTGAAATCAAATATGGATATTTATAATAAAGAAACCTTTGGACCTTTATTTGCCATCTTTTCATATGACAACGAAAAAGAAGCTATTAAAATTGCAAATGATACTAAATATGGTTTAGGAGGAAGTATTTGGACTAAAAATATTGAAAATGGGGAAAAAATGGCTCAACAGATATATACCGGAGCAGTTTTTATAAATGAAATGACAAAATCTGATCCAAGATTACCATTTGGAGGAGTTGGGATATCAGGGTTTGGCAGAGAATTAGGCTCTTATGGTATTAAAGAATTTGTAAATATTAAAACAATATATATTAATTAAAAAATTTATTAATTTTAGAGATGTTTTATTTAATAAAAGAAAGCTATATACAACACCTAGGATATTTATTTACATTTCTTGCTTTATCTGTAAAAGATATGCTAAGATTAAGAATTATTTTAGCTATTGCACAAATACTACTTGGAATATATCAATTATCAGTTTCAAGGTTTGATGTGGTAATTTGGAATACTATATTTACAATTGTAAATATTTATCATATTATAAGAATTATAAATGAGAGAAAAATAGTTTTTATACCTGATGAAATTAAAGATATCTATAATAATATTTTCAATGACTTCACAACAAGAGAGTTTATGAATTTTTGGAATTTAGGTAAGTATAAAAAATCTAGTAATACATTACTGATTAAAGAAGGAGAAAAACAAAAACATCTATATTTAATTTTAAAAGGTGATGTTGTTGTTAAAAGAAATGAACATATCTTAAATACTCTTAAAAGAGGAAAATTTATTGCTGAAATGAGCTTAATTACTAATGAACCCGCTAGTGCTAATATATACTCAAATAATAATATGGAATATATTATTTGGGATCAGGATGAATTAAAACATTTTCAAGTGTCAAATAAAAACTTATGGATAAAACTTCATAATATCTTAAGTAAAGATTTAATTGATAAAATTAAAACTACAGGCAAATAATTATTTAAAGTTACCTTCAGTTGCTAAACTATTATTTTTTGCTCTATTTAATAATCTTTTTTGTCCTTCCATCCTATTATTTCCAGACCAAGCATTTAAAGCATCTTGCTGTAGTGCACGACCATATGAAAAAGTTAAATTCCAAGGCATGTCATCATATCTTGAATTCATAGAATTTAAATGTTCTGTTGCAATGTCACTACTTTGTCCACCAGATAAAAATGCTATCCCTGCAACAGATTTAGGAACATATTGTTTAAAACACTTAACTGTTAAATCTGCCACCTCATCTACACTGGCCTGTTTTGAACATAATAATCCAGAAATAATCATATTAGGTTTTAAAACAATTCCTTCCAGCATAACATTAGAACGAGATAATTGATCAAATAAAATATCAAGAGTTTGGGATGTAACTTCATAGCATCTATTTATATCATGATCTCCATCCATTAATACTTCAGGCTCTACAATTGGAACTATTCCATTTTCTTGGCACAATGCAGCATATCTAGCTAATGCATGTGTATTCGTTTCAATAGCAGTAATACTTGGTAAAAAATCATTAATATTAATAACTGCTCTCCATTTAGCAAATCTAGCACCCATTTCAAAATATTCAATTAATCTTTCCCTTAATCCATCAAGTCCTTCAGTAATTTTTTCATTTTCAAAGCCTGCTAAATCTTTTGCTCCTTTATCTACTTTAATACCGGGAACAATTCCTTTTGATGTTAAATAATCAGGAAAATTAATTTTTTGATCACATGTTGTAGATTGTCTAAATGTTTCATCAAACATAATTACTCCACTAATATAATTCTCAAGCCCTTCTGCAGTCATTAACATATCTCTATATTCATTTCTATTTTGAAAATTTGATTCAACTCCAATAGAATCAAATCTTTTACCACAAGTAGGATTACTTTCATCAGCCGCTAAAATTCCTTTACCTTTTTTAACCATATTATTTGCAGTTTCAATTAATAAATTTTTATGATTCATTATTACTCCTAATTTTATATTATATCTTTTAACATATTTGTAAACCAATCTATATTAATATCAAAAGGTTTTCCACCTTTTATTCTATCAAATTTTATACATTGCATTTGGTCATTATTATCTTCATCTAAACCTATAACTCCACTTTCATTTTTTAATGCAGTTTTTACAGCAATACTAGCTGTTTTTTTAATTAAACTAATATCATCAGAATTAGGGGCTGCAGAACGTGAAAAATAGCCGCTTTTCTGAACTAAAACCTTATCAGCATTTAAATGCTCTTTTAAATTTTTTGCAAACCATATGCCTGGATTTATTTCATCCAATCTAACATGCCCAAAAGCATCATATTTAATTTCTTTATTGTTAGATTCCATCTCTTTAATAATTATACCTAACCCTGCTCCTTCACTTAAAAAAATATTAACACAATCATGATTATCCATAATCTTATTTAATCTTATACATTCTTTTTCAAAATCAATTTCTTTTTCTGGCAAATAAATAGCATGAATATCCCATTTCTTCTTATCTATTAATATATCTGGAATAAATTCTTTCTTGGCAAGTAATTTTCTATATTCATAAGCTGTTGCAGCAGTAAGCCACCCACAATTTCTACCCATAACTTCATGGATGATTAATTGACGAGAACTTGTGGTGTTTTCATTAACAATATTATTGAAAAAAATAGCTCCTTGGGAAGCTGCTGTGGCTGCACCTAAAGTTTGCTTAATAGGATATACATCATTATCAACAGTTTTTGGCAATCCTACAACAGTAAGATTATAATTATTTTCTTTTAGAAAAAGAGATAAATCGCCAGCAGATGTATTAGTATCATCTCCACCTATTGTATGTAAAATATCAATTCTATCTTTTTTTAATTGTTCTGATGCAATTTCAAGAGGAATCTGATTATTTTTAACATATCCATTTTTTATACAATCTTCTACATTTGTTAATTTTACTCTACTGTTTCCTATGGCACTTCCACCATAAGATGCTAAAATATCTACTTTATCTATAATTGAATTTGGAATTGATATGATATCACCTAATAGTAATCCTTTATATCCATTTTTATATGCAAAAAAATCTACTTCTATATCTAATTTTGAATATTCTTGAATTAAATAAGCTATTGCAGAAGATAAACAAGGAGCTAAACCTCCAGCTGTTAGAAATGCAACTCTCATAAATTAATTACCTATAATAGATTCAATCATATTTATAATATCATTAATATTTACCACACGATCACTATTTAAATCAGCATCTGCCAATTGACAAGTTGATATAGAATCTGAGCCTCCTAATATGATACTAATTACTAAAATAATATCCTGAACATCAATATAAAAGTTGTCATCAAGATCACCTGCATAGTTATGACAATCAGGGAATAAATCAATATCACCACAAATACCATCACCATCTAAATCATTATCAAAATCATTTGGACATTCATCAATATCACCACAAATACCATCACCATCTAAATCATTATCACCATCATTTGGACATTCATCACAGTCATCTGGGATATTATCTTCATCAATATCAAGTGTATCATCATATCCCTCACAATTATCACAATCATCCCCAATACCATCACCATCACTATCATTTGGGTCATTTGGGTCACAAGGCTCACACAGCACTCCACATTCTTCAATCAGCTGAGCAATAAAGTCATTGGAATTTCCACCATTCCAATTATCAATCGTATTATTGCTACCATCACATGAATTAGAATTACCATTATTTGAATATGGCCATGGCTTAGCTCTAACAGTCATTGTATGATCTAAAATAGCATAAGAAGGAAGTGCATTCCATGAATCGTGAAGCCAGCTAAACATAAGTCCAGAATTAGGATCTTCTACAATCAAGGGATATCCTTCTATCCCACGATCGCCCCATTCCTCGCATGAATGCGGTTGGCCAATATCTTGAAGGGCTGTGACAAAAATAACGGCAGGATTAGTCTCTAACCAGTATGCCTCTTGCTCATCCATAAAACTTATGGAATTCCAACAAGTTCCTCACCATGAAGCACTTAAATCAATAAATGTAACATGATAATCACCGCCATTTAAATCACCATTATAATCAGACATTTTCCAAATATCGCCCACATTATAATCATGAGAGGCATAACATACCTCAAAACCATAATTTTGATCATCAATACTGACTTGCTCACCAGCACAATAACTTTGTGAAAAAGCAAATGAAACTAAATATAAAAATAGAAAATAAAAGCTCTTCATTGATTCAATCTCCTTAATCTATCTAAGATAATTTACAAATTTTTAGATTTAAAGAAGAATTATAAAATA
>CEUQ01049909.1_pt1 | contig 14002 bp, 15 predicted proteins | sample 361491 | NCBI WGS metagenome assembly CEUQ01 (sample SAMEA2622796, study PRJEB7988) | marine metagenome | biome: marine biome (ENVO:00000447); feature: marine epipelagic mixed layer (ENVO:xxxxxxxxx); material: "saline water (ENVO:00002010), including plankton (ENVO:xxxxxxxx)" | depth 120 m | reverse complement strand
CTACAACTTCTGTTCTAAAATCAGTTTTATATTTTTTATAATTAAAATAATTGTCTAACATTGAACCTCCAAAAAAATTAAAATAAACGATTCTTTTTTAAAAATCTTATGTTTAATAGGGATATGAGTTATGAATGTTATTAAAGGAACTTTTTTTTCAACCAAGAAGTTAATTTTAAGCATCAAAAAGTTTAAATTTCTGACACAATTTAATGTTTAAATAATTTATGAAATTTAAAATAATAATTGTAGGGATATTATCATTAATTCTTCTAAATAGTTGCCAGACCATAAAAAATAAATCTGATGAGGTTGCAGAAAGAGAAAATGAAAAATTTGGTCAGTTTGTTGGAAAACAGGCATCCGAAATCAAATCTGAATTAGGAGTTCCCACAGACGATTATATTGATGAGCTAGGTAATGAAACCTTAGTTTATAAAACTAAAAAATACGGTATTCCGTGTGAAAGAAAATTTACAATTAATACCAATGGAACGATAATTGGTTTTTCCTCAAGTGGGTGTATTTAATACTTGTGGGGACTATTCCCCACAAGCAAGTTTAATACTTATTTAATCTCTATAAGTTTCTTTTTTTTATGTTCAGGCACAATTCTTTCGCAAGCTATTCTTAAAAGACCGTCTTTTAATTCTGCACCATTCACTTTTACATCATCTGCAATTGTAAATGATCTAGCAAATTGTCTTTGAGAAATACCTTTATGAATTATTTCACCATTTACATCTTTATTCTCAGATTTATCAACCTGTTTAGTTCTTACAGTCAATAAATTATCTTCGAATTCAACTTCAACATCTTTTTTGTTGAAACCAGCAAGTGCAACTTCTATTGAATAGTTGTCCTTACCAGTTTTTCTGATGTTATATGGTGGATAGTTTGATTGCATGCTCAAACCACCATTACCTAACATATTTTCAAATTGATCGAACATATCGTCAAAACCAATTGAAAAAGGTCTTAGTGAGTTAAATATAGATAGATCCTTACTTGTCATTTTATCCTCCTTTGTTAGCAAGGTTATTTTGAAGTCCCATAAGGCAACTTCAAAATTTATATGGGTATTATTATTAATATTTCAAGAGTTTTAATTTAAACTTTTTTTGAAACTTTTAGCGCAAATGCATAATCAAGCGCAATTTCTTCTATAGCACCATCTCTACCAGATTTTCCACCATGACCAGCATTCATTTCAGTCTTCAGTAATAGTAGATTGTTGTCAGTTTTATACTCTCTAAGTTTTGCAGTAAATTTTAACGGTTCATCGAATAATACTCTGTTATCGCTTAAGCTTGTTGTAATTAACATGTGCGGATAATCCATTTTCCTAATGTTATTATAAGGCGCATATGAATAAATATAATCAAAATGTTCTTTATTATCTTTAGCATTTCCAAATTCATCAAATTCACCTACTGTTAATGGTAATGAATGATCTAAATTGGTAGTAAGTGAGTCAACAAATGGAACTGCTAATATCATAGCTAAAAATAATTCTGGTTTCTGATTTACAACAGCCCCCATCAGTAAACCACCTGCAGAGCCTCCGAAACCGATGATTTTTTTTTTTGATGTATATTTATTTTTTATTAAAAATTCTCCAACTGCTAAATAATCCTCAAAAGTATTCTTTTTATTTAATAATTTACCTTCTTTCCACCATTTCATTCCTCTCTCCATTCCACCTCTGATGTGAGCAGTAACCCAAATTATGTCTCTATCTATCAAGCTAAATTTCGTTGATGAAAAAGATGGAGACATAGAGCTTCCATATGAACCATAACCGTAAAGTAAAACATTTGCAGTTCCATCAACTTTAGTTTTTTTATGTCGAGTTAAAGTTATTGGTACTTTCCTTCCATCATGTGAATTGCATTCAAGTCTTTCAACAATATAATCTTCTGGATTATGACCCGATGGTATCTCTTGTTCTTTTACAAGCTTTCTTTCTTTGGACTTTAAATTATATAAATAAGTTCTTGATTGAGTTTTTGGCGAGGAGTAACTCAAATAAATTAAATCGGTATCTCTGTCTCTTTGATAAAACGATATACCTGGATCGATGATTTTTTCATCAGTGAATTTAATCTCCTCTTCTTTATTGGTTTTTATATTCTTTACAAAAATTTTTGGTAGTGCGTTCGAAATCTCAGATCTTAAGATCCAATTATTTAAGAAAAATAAACTTCCAATTAAAGTTTCCTCTTGTGCTGGTATATATGACTTCCAATCTTGTATTGATAAATCGTTACAATAATCAATTTTAAAGTCCTCAGCTTTTTCATTTGTATGATTATAAAAGTGATTATCCCATGAATTTACAGAATAAATTATACCTTTGTTTCTTTTTTTTATAAGTTTAGGTTCTGGATTTTCCTCAGTCGATTTAAAATAATATTGCTCGGAGGTGTTATGATCAGAAGATGTGATTATGAAATATTTTTCATCAGAAGTTAAGTTTATTCCAACTGTAAAAGCATCACTTTTTTCTTCAAAAATTAATTTATCATTTGAGATATTGTCTCCAATTTTATGTCTGTATATCTTTCTTGGCCTGTGAAATTTATCAAGCTTAGAATAAAATATAAATTTATCATCTAAGCTAAACGTTATGCCACCAGCAGTATCTTCTATCTTCTCAGAAATAATTTTGTTTGTCTCTATATCTCTTAAATAAATTGTGTAATACTCAGAACCTTTTAAGTCTAAAGAATAGCCTAGTATTTTATCGTTATAACTAACTTCAATATCGCCGACTCCGAAATATTCAGTATTTAATTTTTTCTTTTCTTCATCGCCATTCCAATACTCTTCAATTAAATCCGTTCCAATTTTTTTTCTCAATTTAATCGAATAATTTCCTTTTGTAGTCGTCCTTGTCCAGTATTCATAATTTCTATCTTTAAAGGGAATAGACTCGTCATCTAATTTTATCCTACCCTTAATTTCATCAAATAATGTTTTTTGAATGCCTTTGGTATCTTTAAGATGATGTTCTGTATAATTATTCTCTTCTTCAAGATATTTCCTTACTTCTGGGTCGAGCTTTGAGCTATCTTTTAAAACCTCAAGAATATTTGGCTGATGAACCCAGCTATAATCGTCTTCCCAGTTAGTATTGTGACAAGATTTAAGTTCAGTTTTTTTTTTAAGTTGTGGTACTTTCATCGAGTTTTTAATATATGAATATTTTTATTATCACACTTGTTATTTTTGTCTTAATTTACTTATTTCTTAATTGGTTTGCAAAAAGCTCAACAAAGAAGGTTGCAAAGACAATAAGATCATCAATTATAGTTGTTTCTATTTTATTGGCAATTTTGATGGCGTTTGCAGGCAGATATATTTTTTCTCTTCCATTTTTAATGATGGTTTTGCCAATGATAAAAACTAAAGCAGGTCTTACTTTGTTACAATTCTTAAGAATATGGGGGCTTCTCAGAGTTCTAAAAAATTATGGAAGGTTCAACTTTGGAAATATAAACCAAAATTACAACAATCAATCTATATCATTAGAGGAAGCTTATAAAATTCTTAATCTTAATCCAAAAAAAAAATATACTAAGGAGCACGTAATGAATTCTTATAAAAAAATCATGAAAAAAATACATCCTGATATTAGCCCAGAACTTTCAAGACTTGCATCCATAGTAAATGAGGCAAAAGACACAGTTATTAAAGATATATCTTAATTAATTATTTCCTTTAATTTTAAAAAAATTTTTCTCGGGTTAATCTTATCTTTTCCTAATGTGTTATGTGTTACCGTTTTTTCTCCATCGGGAATTATAGGGTACATTTTTGGACTGTAACTTCCGTATACTAGCGGCGTATCAGTCATTAAAACAATTGTAGGTAAACCTAATGCTGCCGATAAGTGACTAAAACTTGAGTCGTTACAGATTGAAATTTTACAATTTTTTATAATAGGCAAAATTTCTGGAATCATAAGATTATCTAAAGGCACACATTTATCTTTTAAATTTGAGTTTAATATTTCATTTAATATTTTTTGCTCCTCAAAATTTTTCCCAGTTGCTAAATAGAATTTAGTATCATAATCTTTTTGTATTAAATTCATTGTCTCTAGAAAAATTTTTGCTGGAACTCTTTTAGTCGGGCCAGATCCACCTACACCAAGTAATATATTTGTTTTTTTAGAATCTATCTTAAATTTTTCTTTTGATTGTTTTATCTTTTCGTCACTTATATTAATCACTGGATTGCTTTCTACATCAATATTTATTGAGTCTTTTAAAAATTTTTGTGCGGTTAGAATTATATGTTGTTGGTTTTTTTTAAAAAGTGGGTAATGATATACATCTGAGATACCAGCAATTTTTGATATTAAAAAAAATCTTAGCGACGAATTAAATATAAAAATCTTATCAAAATTATATCTTCTTAACTTGGAAATGAGTTTTATTGATCCAGTTATACCATCATGATCTCCCTTTCCATTTCCTCTTTCTAGGAAAATAAACTCTTTTATAAATTCGTTATCTTGAAATATTTCATTAGCTTTTGAATTTTTCTTAACAAGACAAGTAATTGGCACTTTATATCTTTTAGAAATCGCCTCTATAAAAGGCATAAATATTACCAGATCACCCATGCCCATTCGATTTTGAACAACTAAAATATTCATAATACCTATTAAACTTTACTAAAAAATTAAATTTATATAAATTTTATTAATGAACAAAATTCAAGGCATTTATGCGGCCTCTTTAACAGTTTTTAATCAAGATTTATCTTTAAATGTTAAAAAAACAATCAGTCATGCTGATTTTCTAATTGATAATGGATGTCATGGTGTAGTTTTATTAGGCAGCACTGGCCAATCTCAATTAATTTCAATTTCTGAAAAAATTAAATTAATAAGTTCTATTCCTCAAAGTAAAAATTTCGATAAATTTATAATTGGAACTGGCTCTAATTCTTTAGGGGATACTATAAATTTAATGAAAATTTCAATATCGCTAAATTTAAATCATTTTTTAATAATGCCTCCAGCCTATTATAATTATACCGATAAAAATGTTATTAAATATTTTAGTAAAATTATTGAAAGTGTAAGTGATTGTAAAATAATTTTGTATAATTTTGAGAAACTTGCCGGATATAAGTTCAGTCTTAATTGTGTTGAGGAATTAAAAAATAGATTTCCTGATCAGATTGTTGGAATCAAAGATAGCACCTACAATATCTATGACAAATATAAAAAAAATGACTTATCTATTTTGGTGGGATCCGAGGAAAAATTATTGTCAGGTTTAAAGGTCGGTTGTAGTGGAGCGATAACTGCCACTTGTAACGTTACTTCTACAATTGCAAGAAAAGTCTTTGATGATTACCATTTAAACATACCGCAAACTCTTAATGAAAAACTTTGTAAAGTTAGAAAAGTATTCAATCAATTTAACTTAATATCTGGCTTACACTCTTTTATGTCTCAAAAAGATCCAATTTTTAAAAATGTTCTACCTATAATAGATTTATTATCAGAAAGTGAGGAAAAAAAATTATTTGAAGAATTAAAAAAATTAGAATTTAATATGAGTTATTAATAAATTATGAAAAATTTAACTCAATTTTTGGAAAAACTTGTTAAGGATGATGGATTTGTGTTAGAGGATGCAAATAAAAAGCAACATATTATTGGCAAACCATTTAAAAACCCACCTATTAAATTAAAACTATTAGACAAAAGTCTTCACTATAAATTGTTATTATTACCTGATCTTTATTTTGGGGAGGCGTACTCCAATGGCTCTGCCGTAATAGAAAATGGTACACTGACAGAATTTTTAGAAATTGCTATGAAAAATATAGGGAGAGGTCCTACAAGCAATTATGCAACAGTAATAAAAAAACTTATGGGAATTTATAGCTACATAACAAACTTTAATTTTGTAGGTAAATCTAAATCAAATGTTGCTCATCATTATGATATCTCTGAGAAATTATACGATTTATTTCTTGATGAAAATAGACAATATTCTTGTGCGTATTTTAAAAATGATAATGAAACGATCGAACAAGCGCAAAAAAATAAAATGAATCATATTATTAAAAAACTTCATTTAAAACCTAATTTAAAAGTTTTAGATATAGGCTCAGGTTGGGGTACACTTGCACTTGAAATAGCAAAACAAAGTAAGTGTGAAGTTTTAGGAATTACACTCTCAGAAAATCAGTTAGAATATAGCAGAAATAAAGCCAAAGAATTAAACCTTGAAAATCAAGTAAGATTTGAATTAGTCGATTATAGAAAATTAAATGAAAAGTTTGATCGTGTAGTTAGTGTAGGCATGCTTGAGCATGTAGGTAAAAAATTTTATAATAAATATTTTAATTCAGTATCAAAATTTTTGAATGAGGATGGAGTAGCATTAATACACACAATAGGGTCAGTAATGACTCCAAGGGACCCACATCCATGGATATCAAAATACATATTTCCAGGAGGTTACACTCCAAGCTTAAGTGAATTAGCAAAACCAATTGAAAAATCAAACTTAATAATAGCTGATATGGAGGTTTTAAGAATGCACTATGCTCATACTTTGAGGAATTGGAAGAGCAGATTTTTAGGTAAAAAAGAGGAAGTCTTAAAAATGTTTGACGAAAGATTTTTTAGAATGTGGGAATTTTATTTAGCAGGATGTGAGATGGCCTTTAAATGGGGAGACCAGGTTGTATTTCAATTTCAACTTAGTAAAAAATTACTATCAACCCCAAATACAAGAGACTATATTTATTAGTTAATTATTGATAAATCATAGTAGTTTAATGAAAAAAAAAAGAAAAAAAAGTATTAGAATAAAATCAAAAAATAAAAAAAAATCTTATAAATCAAAATCAAATAAAAAATTAAAAAAAAAGAGTTATAAAAAAAGTACAAATTCAAAAAAAAAGATTAAACATTTTAAAAGAAAAATATTACGAAAAAATAATAAATCTGAAATATTAAAAAAAAATAAAAGTGGAATAATTCTTAATATCATAAGACTCCAAAACAAGTTCAAAGATAAATTTTCTTTTAAATTTAGTTTCAATTTTCTAAAAATAGATCGGGCAATACAATCTTTTTTCCAAAGAGTAGATGACAAAATAATAGAATATAAAACTTTAAAAGCTGATGAAAACAGAAGGATTAAAATCGAAAAAATAGAAAAAGAAAGAGAGGAAAAAGAGAGAATCGAAATTGAAAAAAAAGAAATTGAGGAAAAAATTTTAAAAGAAAAAGAAAAACAATTAAAGGATGAGGAGAAATTAGAGAGGGAGCGGGCTAAAGATATAAAATTATTTTTGAGAAAAGAGCAGGCTTTACTTAGAAAAGAACAGGCTGAAAAACAAAAAAGATTTTTACAAGAAATTAAATTAGAAAAACAAATTGAAAGATTTAGAATAAGAGAAATCAAGGAGCTTGAAAAACTCGAAAAAACATCCCTAAAAGAACAAAGAGAAGATTATTCAGGTCTTCAGGAAAGAATAGAAAAGCTTAAGGAAAAATACAGATTAATTAGAGATCAAAAAATAAGAGAGAGGGTGGAGGCATTAGGTGTTAAAACATCTGAAACTGATGATAGAGAAACTCTTTTAAGAAAAGAAAAAGAATACTCTCTTGAAAGACAAAAGATAGAGCTGTCTTTAGAAAGTTTTTATAGAAGTGCATCTAGTTTAGTTTTTCAATTAAATAAACGACATATAACAAGGCATATGTCAATTTTTAGATGCATTGATCGAAGATTTGAAACAGGAGAGATTTTTATCAAATGGGACGAGTCAAGTGATGAAGATTGGCTAATACTTATTTATATTAAAGATAATGCACCTGATAAAGGTATAGTAATTGAGGACAAAACAAATCCAGAGAAAAACCTTTCAAATGAATATAAATCAAGTGAAATATTTAAAGCATCTGATGCTATGGTAGATTCTTTAACTCAATTATTATCTAGGGAAAGATCGAAAAAAAAAAATAGCTAGTTTATTCTGTGACGTAGACTGATACACCTCTATTATTTATATCAACATCAAATTTTTTATGAAGCGGCGGAAATGCTCTTTGTGAACAATCTAGTCTGTCACATGTTCTACATGATACTCCAATTGGAATTTCTGATTTTTTATCACTAAGGTCCATATATTCAGTGTAAATAAAATCTTTAGCATATTTCGCTTCACAGCCTAGGCCTATTGAAAGCATACTTTTTTTTTGACCATATTTTCCTACTCCCTTTTCAACAGTTCTTGCAATACAAACATATTTTTCACCATTGGTCATCTTGCTCACTGCTGCTTGAATAACACCAGGTCTTGAAAAAGCAGAGTAAACATTCCAACGTGGACATGCACCTCCATACCGCGGAATTTCAATTCCAGATAATGAAAATCTTTTAGATATGTTACCAGCAACATCTACTCTTAAAAAATGAAAAGGAATACCAGGTAACTTAGGATCTTGTAAACAAGTGACTCTATGTGCAATTTGTTCAAATGTACAAGCAAATGTATTTTGTATTAATTCTAAATCGTATTTCTGTTTTATACATTCATTATGAAACATTTTATACGGCATTAAAATTGCTGCACCACAGTAATTTAATAGTGCAACTTTTGTTAATTTTTTCGACTCTTCGGACGGAAATTTAAAATTTGAAAGATATTTTTCTATAATATTTATTGCTCCTTCCTGAGCAACTTGAGCTGCCGCATAAAGTTTTTTAGTTTCAAGTGCCACATAATCGCTTAACAAAAGTTCTCTATTTTTTTGATCAAAAATTTTTGAAAAAGGTTTACCTTCCTTAGGTAAAACATCTTTTACTTTTACAGCGTATTTTCTTTTTAAATAATTACATAATGATAAGTATGTAGCTCTATTATTTATTTTTATTTCATTAAATACATCTTCAGCAAATTTTTCTAATTCTGGAAAATAATTTTTATTTTCTTGTAAAAAATCCGAAACTATTTCACCCGGAAATGCAGCTTTTCTTTTATCAATAATTTTACCTGAGAAATTTTCCACTTTATTTACTATTTCAATATCTTTTTGTTTAAAATTATCACCTAATTTTATTAACGCTTTTGCAATTTTAGGATTTGATGCGACTAAATCTTTTACTTCAGGCCCCAAAATATCTAGATCTTCGAATAATTCATCACTTAAAAGTTCTGATATGTTATTTTCAAGATTTACATCAGATTTGCTTGTTAAGTCGGAAACATTAATTTTTAACTCATTACAAATTTTAATAACTAAATTACTATCAATATTTCTTTTTCCGCTTTCAATTAAATTCAAGTAACTAGCCGATATACCTGTTTGCTCTGCTAGTTTGTTTGCTTGGATACCAAGTTGCCGTCTAAATGCTCTAATTTTTGGTCCAATTTTTAAATTTTGAGATTTGAGATCTTTTTTATCTAAATTTTTTGAAATAGCACTTTTAGAGTTATTTAAAGTAATTATGTTATCATCAACTAAATCTGATATCTCTATTCTTAATTCTTGACACATCTTTAAGAGCAAGTCCCCGTCCAATTTTCTTTTTCCATTTTCAATTAGATTTAAATACGTTGGAGAAATACCAACAAGTTCAGCAAGTTTTTTTGCCTGCAGTCCTAGTTTCAGTCTAAAACTCTTTATTTTATTACCAATTTTACTATCAATATTTTCTTGCATTTTGTAAATTTTGTAAATTTAATTTTACAAAAAATTTATCAAATTTACAAGTATTTCAATGTTTTTTATAGATTTTGTAAATATTGTAAATTATATTATTTTCATGAACGACAAAAACAATAAAAATACTCAAGAAAATAAGGCTCAAAACAGCCATCAAGATACTTCCGATAAAAGAAATAAGTCAGGTATCTATTTAAGAGACGACCATTGTGATTGGGGTTCAAGTGGTATGAACGAGTTTACTAACGAATTTAACAACAACTAGTTCATTATCATCACATAAAATATTCAACATTTAAATTGAGGGGTTTAAATGAGTTCAGAAGTAAAAGTTTCATATGATTTAAAAAGATTTGCGGGAATTAAAAGAGATTATACACCTGAAGAGGTAGAGCGTTTAAGAGGTTCAATAAAAATACAGTATTCAATGTGTGAACAACAATCTAAAAAATTGTGGAACTTACTTAACACTGAACCGTACGTAAATACATTGGGTTCACTGTCTGGAAATCATTCGGTTCAACATGCAAAAGCCGGGTTAAAAGCTATTTATGTTAGTGGATGGCAAGTAGCTGCTGATGCAAATACTGCTGGAGAGATGTATCCTGATCAATCATTATACCCTTTTGATAGCGCTCCAAAACTTGTGGATAGTATTAATAATGCTTTAGTAAGGGCAGATCAAATTCAACATATGGAAATTCAAGATGGTGAAATGAACTCTAAAGATAGAACAGATTATATGTTACCTATTATAGCTGATGGAGAGGCTGGTTTTGGTGGTCCATTAAACGTTTTTGAATTAACTAAAAAATTTATTAAAGCGGGTGCAGCTGGTGTGCACTTTGAAGACCAGTTAGCAAGTGAAAAAAAATGTGGGCATATGGGCGGAAAAGTTTTAGTTCCAACTGGAACCGCAGTTAGAAATTTGAAAGCCGCAAGGTTAGCTGCAGATATTGCAGATGTCCCATTAATAATTCTTGCAAGAACTGATGCTAACGCTGCAAAATTAATAACTAACGATCATGATGATAACGATAAACCTTTTTTAACAGGAGAAAGATCACCTGAAGGATTTTATTATGTTAAAGCTGGAATAGAACAAGCAATTTCTAGAGGACTCGCTTACGCTCCTTATGCAGACTTAATTTGGTGTGAAACTGCAACCCCTAATTTAGAAGAAGCTAAAAAATTTGCAGATGCAATTCACTCAAAATTTCCTGGGAAATTGTTAGCTTATAACTGCTCTCCATCTTTTAATTGGAAGAAACATTTATCTGATGATGAAATTGGAACTTTTCAAAGAAAAATTGGTGAAATGGGTTACAAGTTTCAATTTATAACTTTAGCAGGATTTCATACTCAAAATATTGCGATCTTTGAACTTGCTGAAAAATATAAAAAAGATGGAATGGCCGCATACTCTAAAATTCAACAGCAAGAATTTGACAGAGAAAAAGATGGCTACACTAGTGTTAAACACCAAAGAGAAGTTGGTACTTCTTATTTTGATGCAGTATCTAACACTATAAGTGGTGGTAAAAGTTCTACGACGGCAATGGAAGGCTCAACAGAGTCTGAACAATTCTAATTTTTATTTAGTTTTTGAACTTGATCCCATGCAGAGTTTATAGCTCTCATTGTCTTTTTACTTTCCTCAATTACCTCTTCAGGAACTCCTTTACTTAAAAGTAAGTCTGGATGATGCTCTTTAGATAACTTTAAATATCTTTTTCTAATTGTTTGCAAATCATCGTTAGGGCTGCTTTCTAAAACCATATAAGGGTTTAGCTTATCGGATGATTTTCTGCTTTCTTTAATACTATTATATTGTGTTTCACTTAATCCAAAAATATAGGCTATATTTTCGATCATTTTTGTCTCTTCAAGGCTTACCTTTCCATCAGACTCTGCGATATAAAATAGAATATTAATAACCTCCTCCAGAACATTTAAATTTCCCTTATAAAACTGTGCAATTTGTTGGGCGTATGGTTCGTATCCTGTGCTCTCCTCTTTTGCTCGATTAAATATTTTACCCACTTCATCCAACTCGTTTTCAGGAATTTTTAATTTATCTTTTACGGCAATTAATTCCTCGCGACTTACTTGACCATCTGCCTTACTTAGTTTTGCAGATAAAACAATTAGTGATAGCGCAAAAATTTTTTGACTTTGACCAATAGCGGAAAAACCTCCCTGAGCTCTTGCTCTTGAGATTTTTCCGCCCAAAATAGAACCCAAAAGCATTCCGAAAGGACCACCTAGTGAAAGGCCAATCATTCCTCCTATTAAACTTCCCCAGATAGACATATTATAATTTTTTAATATAATTTAATTATTATGACCACAACTATTTTTGTATTAATCATTCTTTATGGAATTTATAGATGGTCTGTATCTTGGATAGAATACTATAGTAAATTAGATACCAGACTAGGATCATCAATTTGGAAGTATAGTTATGATTATCATGTAGTAGGTAAACGAGATGTTACATTAGAGGATGATAAGAATTTGGTAATTTTAAGAAGAAAAAGAAATAGAGCTGTTACATTTATGTATTTTGTTTTTTTCCTAGGTTTTGTAATTTTTATGTCTTTTATGAATCAAATTCTTTTAAGAATTCTTAATATTTAATTTTTTTCGAAACTTGTAACTTTATATTCCCAATAACCCATCTTGTCATATACGATCTTTAAAATTAAATTTTCATCTTTGTTATACCAAATATCAAAATTTAGCTTCTTATCCTCTGGTGTATTTGGGTCTTTAGATTGTAATTTATAATGTTTGGTTGAATAATTCTTATTATTAATAATAATATTTTCTTCTCCTATAAATTTAACTATTTGTGGTTTTATACTCCCAGATAAAGGACTAATTTGATTATCTGTCTCTAAAATGTCATGATTCCACCAGTTACCTACAATACTATTAATGCTAACATTTCCTTTATAAGAGGATCCAATAATTTTAAATTCTTTTTTATTTTCACTTAATTTTAAATCTACAAATTTCCTTTTTTTATTTTGAAAAGTTTCAGAATTAAATGAGACAAGTAAGTTTTTATAATATTTCTCAATACCTTTGCTATTGATTGTAAATAATTTAACCCCCAAAAGTTCTACTTCAAATTTCGTCTCATTTCTAACCTCTAAAAAATCATCTTTATGTTCAAAGAAATATTTACTTAATCCTATTAATTTTCCATCTCTTAAGACTTCCATTTCTATTGTTTTAAATTTTTTATAATCTTGTGGGTGTGAAATTGAATAAGCTGGATAGAGAAATAAGATTAAAAATATAAGAAAAAATTTAATATATCTATTAATATAAATAATATAACAATTCATAAATAAATATTAAAATATATAATCATATAATGTTTTTAACTATAAGAAATATACCCAAAGTATCATGGAGCTCCAAAGAGCCTTTAAATTTTAAACCAAAAATTAGTACTTTTTTCTTTCTTTGCTTTGGATTAACCCTTTTTGGAATAGGAGAAGGCTTACTTTTAGTTTCGTTTACAGGAGCTTCACCATGGAGTGTTCTTGCTCAAGGAATTTCTAATTATATTGACTTATCAATTGGAACCATAACATTTTTAATAAGTCTTTTTGTAATTTCTTTGTGGGTTTTTCTAAATCAAAAACCAGGAATAGGGACTATACTAAATGCAATAATTATTGCTGTAATGATTGATGTTTGTTTAAAATATATATCAACACCAGAAAGTTTTGAGTTAAAAATTGTATTAGCAATATTTTCTGTATTAATTACTGGTATAGGAAGTGGAATTTATCTAATTGCAAATTTAGGGCCCGGTCCAAGAGATGGACTTATGACTGGTTTACAAAAAAAAACCAATCTACCCATCGCATCTGTTAGAGCTTTTTTAGAAATATCCGTTGTCTCTATTGGATGGTATTTAGGGGGTACAGTTGGGGTAGGAACTTTATTATTTGCCTTTGGAATTGGTCCATGTGTTGCTTTTGGACTGTTTATCGTAGATAAAATTTCTACTAAAAAGTGATTATTACAACCTTCGTTTTCTGTTAAGATCATATTATGTGGTTTGTTAGAATTAGACTACATAAATTTGTTAGATTAACACTTCATCCACCATGAGGTGAGAGCCTTTCTTTTTTCAATTCTTAAACTTTATTCAAAAAAAAATTTTAAAAATTTCATTATTCCTTCATCAAAAATAATTTTCGTATAGATAAAAAAAAAGGGCAGTAAAAACTGCCCTTTTTTGAATTTTTAGATGGTCTAGGATTTTTA
>CEUQ01034503.1_pt1 | contig 14013 bp, 10 predicted proteins | sample 361491 | NCBI WGS metagenome assembly CEUQ01 (sample SAMEA2622796, study PRJEB7988) | marine metagenome | biome: marine biome (ENVO:00000447); feature: marine epipelagic mixed layer (ENVO:xxxxxxxxx); material: "saline water (ENVO:00002010), including plankton (ENVO:xxxxxxxx)" | depth 120 m | reverse complement strand
TTGATCGATGAAGGACTCAATGGACTCGATGACAATGCGACCGGTGGAGTGGACGATATTCAGGAAGCTGAAACAGCCCCGCCTTACCCGCATCCATTACGTGGATTTCAGGTAATCGTCCGAGCCTTCCAAAATACGCAACAGCAGATGAGGCAATTCACTGTCTCCCATGATTTTACGCCGGAATAGAGGCTATTTGATGCACACCATTCGGCTCCGTGGCCTCTGGCAATGCACTCCCATGGCAACCACTTACTGGACGTCTGCCGGCAAATCTGAAGAAACCGGAACGGATGTTCCAGCACCTGGCACGATCAAGGTACCCGGCAACTGGGACTCCGTTGTAGGTAGTCAATTCCGAGGCAAAGTGTTACTGCAAAGATACTTTCACAAGCCGACCGGATTAGAAGAGAACGACGTTGTTCAAATTCGAATTGAAGGAATCAATGCACTGGCTGAGGTGTTCGTAAATCATGAAGCCTACGGAAGTCTGACTGTCGATCGCGAGGGCTGCGTCTTTGACGTTTCAGATTCATTGGAACTACGCAACCTTTTGGAATTGGTCGTCGATTTCCCAATGCTCGATGAGCACAGCGCCGAGCTCAACACTTTACCAGACGCCGGTGGCGGTATCCTTGGTGAAGTTCAGCTCGAGATCTTACCCGCTTCTTAAATCGCAGAGTGTTAAAAGCCGGTCCGCTTGTCTGGCATTGCTATAATGTAAAACCAAGAACCCAAACTATTGCTCTATTCAAAATAAAGTCAATCAGATGATTCGCACCTTATTCATTTCAAGTCTGCTGTTTGTTCTGACACTCTGCCTGCCGGGCTGTGCACCAGAAGTAGAAAACTCGAACAAAGCAACTCCACAGGAGACTCTATCAACAAACAACACCAATAAGCCAAAGAAGGGCGACAGCACTAAATCTGGTAATACGGGACGTCCTCACGAGAAGTATGAGAATTATGAACCACCGGTAATCACGATTCCCAGTCCCGAACCACTTCCAGTGACTGCCATCGATTTGGCTGACGGTTGGATCCGGTTGTTCGACGGCGGTAGTCTCTATGGATGGAAATCCGAAAATGATGCTAATTGGGCAGTCGAAAATGGAGCGATTACAGTAAGTGAAGGCGAACAGGGATTATTGAGGACCACTTCGGAATTCACCGACTATACATTACGAGTCGAATTTAAAGCGGACCCCAACACGAACAGCGGAATCTTCCTTCGCACCTCAGGACAGCCAACCGATCCAACCGGGGACTGCTATGAATTCAACATTGCGCCAACAGACAATCCATTTCCGACCGGGAGCCTTGTGGGACGCACCAAAATTGAGAATGCTCCGACTAGCGGTGAATGGCAAACTGCTGAAATCACTGTCCAGGGTGGCCACATTACAGCGCTTGTCGATGGCAATCAGGTTCTCGACTACACGGACGAAAACCCCATCGGCCGTGGATTTATCGGTTTACAACTTAATTCAGGTGCCGTCGCTTTCCGAAATATCATGCTTCGACCTCTGAATCTTGAATCGATATTCAATGGTACGGACCTCGCCGGCTGGGTGGAATACCCGGACATGGATAGTCAATTCTCCGTTACTGACAACGGCGAACTCAATGTACTCAATGGCCGCGGACAGTTAGAAACCGAGGGGCATTATGCCGATTTCGTGCTGCAACTGGAATGTATTAGTTACGCAGAATCTCTGAACTCGGGCATCTTTTTGAGATGCATTCCGGGCGATGTCATGATGGGCTATGAGAGTCAAATCCAAAACGGAATGAAGGACGGTGACCCGTTACAGCCAGCAGATTGTGGCACAGGTGGAATCTTCCGACGTCAGGATGCACGGCGGATTGTGGCCAAAGACAACGAATGGTTTCATAAAACCATCGTCATGTCGGGAAATCACATTGCCGTCTGGGTCAACGGATATCAGGTCAGTGACTGGTTTGACGAGCGGAAGGAAGATGAAAATCCGCGGCGAGGGCTACGAACCGAAGCTGGTTCCATTATGATCCAGGGACATGATCCCACGACGAACTTAAGTTTCCGCCACTTGAAGATTGCTGAGTTAAAGTAATACTTTAAGTTCCTTCGGCAGATTAAAGTGGACACGTTCTTCACGAATAACTCGTGATTCCACTTCAGCATCAAAATGCTCCTTAATGTACTCAACACAATCCTGGACAAGGTTTTCCGGAGCGCTGGCACCGGCAGTAATCATCAATGTTTTCACCGACTCGAACCAGCTATTGTCGATATCTTCGACTCCGTCGATCAAATAAGCACTCTTACCCTGCTCGATCGCAATTTCCTTAAGTCGTAGGCTGTTGGAACTATTCTGACTACCGACCACTAAGACTAACTGCACATCGTCGTCAGCAATGATCCTCACTGCTTCCTGTCGATTTTGAGTGGCATAGCAGATATCTCCTTTGGGAGGCGCTTCGACATTCGGGAATCGCTCGCGGATTCGATTAATAATACGATTCGCATCGTCGACGCTTAGGGTCGTTTGTGTTAAATAGGCGATCTTGGATTCATCCGCTATTTCGAGGCGATCCACATCTTCTTCGCTCTCCACTAACAGCATCGCTTCGGGAGCTTCGCCCATCGTACCGATCACTTCGTCATGGCCTTCATGACCAATCAGTAGAATCGTAAACCCTTTCTTGGCATACCGTACCGCTTCTAAATGCACTTTGGTGACCAGGGGACAGGTTGCATCGATCGCATAGAGTTCCCGCTGGCGTGCCTGTTCTCTGATTTGTGGCGAAATACCATGAGCGGAAAACAACAGGTTGGAGCCAATTGGCACATCTTCCAGGCTATCAACAAAAATAGCGCCGTTACCCTGAAATGTCTCCACGACGTATTTGTTGTGGACAATTTCATGATAGACGTAGACAGGCGGTCCCAGTGTTTTAATAGACAAATCAAGACACTCAATAGCCATATTGACCCCTGCACAAAAACCTCTCGGTGCTGCCAGGATTATCTTCATGGTGTCTCTCTACTCGATTTTCAGAGTCTGTCTGTCAGAACGTTCAATATGCTCTAGCAATTGTGTCCTGTCCAGCACCGACTCACCGAACTACTTCAATGTGTGATCCATTGTGTATTTATCTTAATTGCTTTACGACTCCTGCCAGAAAATTGGCCAGTCGCTCTGAAGTCTTATAGGCTTCATTCTTTAGGTCCCACATTTCTTTTAATTGGGACGCCTGCGTAAAAATTCCTTTGGAGAAGGCTCCCAGTTTAGCAGCCACGGATCCCTGATTCATGATCTTGCTGAGCAACTCCGGCGGCTTATCGTCAAATTCTTCCGCAACGACTCTGACTGCCATGCAGCGTCGTTTGGCCTGTCGACAAATTTCAGCAACCACGGCCGATTCCATATCAGCTACCTCGCCATCAAATCCGGCTGCCAGCTTCTTCCGTTTCAATGGAGTCGTTAAGACTTCGGAGGTTGTGATTAACGGAGTAGTGATCAATCCGCGTTGTGGTTTCTGTTCTCCCAACTGCAATCCCACTTTCAACTCTCGCCCTTTGGTATCACGAATCACTTCAGGCATGACGATCATCCCTTTGCGAATTCTCTCAGACAACGCCGAAGCGAATCCGGCCGAGACGACCCAATTGGGATGATGCATATTGATCAGATCCGTGACAGCTCTGGCCACCTGCCGCCAGGTTTCACCCGCTTCAATGACAATCACATCGCGACCATTCCACCGTCCCGCGTGCTCTACAAAACTGGCACACTGTGTACTAATCAATCCCTCCAGTTGATCCACAACTCCGGTGGCTTCGAGATGATTCGCAAAAACCAATGCAATATCGCAAACAGGCATTTCTCTGCCCTGTTGCATTTCAGCAAGATTGCGAGCCTGATCGGTGACCACTTCTTCCACTTTATTGCGGACCGCTTCCTGAGCCTGCGATTTGATCAGATTAGCGACTAGGAATCGAATGAGCATCGTTGAAATTGCTTAACTGAGATTGATACGATTTTATGGGTGAATCTGAAAGAGCTGGCCGGCTGTCAGGGGGATCTGCAATTCCTGATTTTCGATCAGGACTTTGTCGCGCACTAGTCGTTGAATCCATTCCCGATCGATTCTTTCATCATAACCATAACTGTTCTTATATCGATCGAGTTCTTCCCAGCTGACATAGATGTAGTCGATACCTTTCTGCTGAAGCAGTTGGCGTTGGTCCGCGGCATCCAAACCATTCAGCCAGTCGGCAAGAATCGCGTTATCGAAACAGGAGTTGTAATCAACGGTCATTTCGAGGTCAAAGGGCTCTGCGTCACCAACTAACACGACACGTCCTTCCCGCCCAAGTTGTTGATTGAGGTATCGATGGACTTTGAACGTCGTTGAATCCTGAGCTTCAAGCACGGGGCCGTTTCGTAGTAAATCGAGTTTAACCAGAATCCGTGAATCCGTTTCCATGCCTGCTCCCAGATACATCACACCATAGACCAACAAACCAACGAACAGTCCCTTCTGCCAGCCACGGTAATTCTGCAATGCACCAGAGAACCCCATTCCCCCCACGATTGCAAAAACCGGCAGTAGTGGAACGAGAAATCTCTGCAGGTGATGTGTCATCAGCCACCATACAGCTAAGCCATAAAGTAGTAGGAGCAATAATGGAATGATTTCCCGACGCTGACGAATCAAACCGATTGCAATGAGGACGACGCCAGTCATTAAGGGGCTGTTTCTCGTGCCGTAAAGAAACCATTCGCTCAATGCGTTGAGTAGGGAATCTGATTCGGGGACTTGATGAGCTAGATTCCACTGTTCGACCTGTTGTTCTGTCTGCTGATGAGCTGGAAACATGGTTCCCATCAGAGGATACACCGGGTTCCCCGTGTCGATGGTATTTTTAACAAGCCAGGGACCAAATGTGATCGCAGCTCCGATGGAAAATCCTACAAACAGGATGACTGGTCGTGATCGATATTTCAGAAGCAGCCAAACTCCAATCGGCAAGATAGCAAAAACCAAACCGGTATACTTTACTGAGGCCGCGGCACCAACAAACACGCCCGTCAACACGGCAAGTCGTATAAGAGAATGCTGAGTACGGCTCATCCAACCAAGGCAAACAATTGCCATTAATAAAAAATATCCCAACGCAACTTCATTGAGGCCAGTCATGCTGATGTAACCGATCCAGGGACAGGACATCAGCAAAATGGCTGCTGCTGCTCCGGCTAATCGGTCACTCATGCGACTCGCAATAGCCCAACAACCTAACGACGCAAACAGAGCATAGTATGAGAGGAATGTCTTACCGATCAAAGCACCGAACCACCAGGCATCTGAATTACTAAAAAGCTGAGCCCAGGCCATCGGTACGACACATATTAATTCACTACCAAGTGGCATGGCGGCATACGTGTTGTGAGGAAGGTATTCAATTCTCCCGTTTTGAAACCATTCTTTTGGAACTTGTAGATGATACTCCCGCACGTCAAACTCCCAGGGTGGAAGCATCGCACCTGCCAGAATCATGGCAAACAAACAAAACAAGACCAGGCATTCTAGTTGCTTGAGTTTCCGCACGGATTCCCAACAGTGCTGGCACGCTGGACGGCTCAGCACGCCATCCTTTTGAGTGGTTTCAATATAAACTGCCCCTGCTAACGGGATTAGATACAGCCACCACAGTTTTAATAGCCCAAGAACTCCAATCAGGAATGCGAATAAAGTTAACGTGATTGTTCCCATTCCGAATGCCAGGACGGTTAACTCCAGCCGAGTTAACTCTGCACACGAAATCAAACGCAGGCTTGCTTTACCAATAATCAGAACAGCCCCAAGAAGAAGCAAGCTTCCGAGGACCAGCGGCAATCTGTCGACGATCGAGATTCGATCCATCGAATGTTCGGCCCATTCAGCAACCACCGTATCCGGAATAATCATTCTTAACCAGGGAACCTGATGCGCATTGATGTTGGCTGAATTCGAGTCAGACTGTGTCGGTTCGGCGGCGAACGTGAATAAGAGAAAAAAAACACCCAGCGTTAAGAGTCCCAGATTTTTGGGAAGACGCGTCGATTTTTCGAATTCACTGGTCATCTAGTTCTAAGCTCATTCTCGGATGTTCACACCATCATCCGGCGTTGATATTGATTTTAACATAGTCAGTGAAGCTCCCCCTTTTGCATCTATCATGCTGCAATCGTTACAACCTGTATGATCCGAAGCGATTGAGTCTGTTTCCTGATCCTAACGGTTTAACCAACCGGAAAAGTTTGAGTTTTTTAACGCTTAGGTTGCGTGCAAAGGTATAGTTCTTCAGACCTAAAGAACAACTTTAAGGATTAGGCAATCTAATCTTTTCCCCCAACAGGCTAAGAGCGGACATTCACAGTTATGAGTCAAGCAAAGTTATCCGGAATCTACACCCCTAATATCGTCTGTTTGGACATTCACGGAAACATAAATGAAGGGGAAACCCGCAGGTATGTCGATTGGCTTATCGACAAAGGGGTGCATGGCCTGTATCCCAATGGTTCGACCGGCGAATTCACTCGATTTACCGCTGAAGAGCGAGTGCGGATTATTGAGATCATTGCAGACCAGGTGAATGGTCGAGTACCGATTTTGGCAGGAGCCGCTGAAGCAAATACAAGAGAGACGATCCGAGCATGTGAGAGATACTATGATTTGGGCGCCAAGGCTGTGGCAATCGTTTCGCCCTTTTACTATCAAATCGGTCCTGAAGCCGTATATACCTACTTCAAGGAAATCGCGGATAACTCACCGATTGATGTAACACTCTACAATATCCCGTTGTTCGCTTCGCCGATTGACGTAGATACGGTAGCACGCTTAGCTGATGACTGTTCACGCATCATCGGCATCAAGGATTCTTCTGGTGACATTCCTCAAATGATGCGAATGATTGACCGAGTCCGACCAAATCGACCGGACTTTTCGTTCCTCACTGGTTGGGATCCTGTTCTCGTACCTATGATGTGGGTCGGAGCAGACGGTGGCACCAATGCTTCGAGTGGTGTCGTTCCGGAAATCACCGGGAAGATTTTCCAATTGGCTTCAACCGGACAATGGGAATTGGCACGCGACCTACAGTACCGCTTGCTCAAACTCTTCGATGCCATGATCTTCCGTAGTGAATTCCCTGAAGGATTCCGGGAAGCGATTAAACTACGCGGCTTTAATACGGGCGTTGGCCGCCAACCTCAGGGGCCTGAATTGACTGCGAAGCTTCAGGTGTTAAGCAACGAACTTGAAAAAATGTTGCGAGATGAGGGTTTCATGCAGGAAGCTCAAACGAACTTCCAAAGTAATCCGACTGGCAACGGTATCGACATTGAAGCGATTGTTCGCGGAGTTATGGCAGAACTGGCTCGACGAGGCCTGGCTCAATAAGTTGAGCCTACGTCATCGGTGAAATCACAAATTGGATGATGGTTGCTACACCATCGTCCCGATTTTCCACCTGAATTTCACCTTGATGCAATTGCATAATACGCCAGGCTTTGGTTAAACCAAAACCAATTCCTCGGCCAGCCTCGCGTCCGGAAAAGAACGGGTCAAAAACCATATTAATTTGATCTTCGGGAATCCCTGGTCCGTTATCTACCATCGTGACTTTAAGAAAGCGATTTTCGACTTTCCACGAAATCAAAAGATTCCCTTGCTCCATGGCGTCGAGGCTGTTTTGGATGACTGCCTTAAACATCTCCATACAGGCATTAAAGTCCGCCTGTATCTGAACATCTTGAGAAGCTTCCACGGAGATTTCAAATCCCAGAGGGTCTGTGAACTCTCTCATCTCCTTAGCGGCCTGCTTGATAACTTCGCGTATGCTCGTTGGTCGCAGCACGATATCAGGAGGAGCGGCGAACAACATTAGATCGGCGATCATCGAAGATGCGCGATGGGCCTGTGTCTCGATTGTCGCTATAAATCGACGACGTTCCTGATCAACTTCATCTTCCAATAGTTGCTGAGCACGACTCGAAATATTTGCCAGAGGATTATTAATCTCGTGCCCTGCTCCATAGGCAAAATTCTTCACTGCCAGCATTTTCTGGTGGTGCAGTTGCCGAGAAAATTGTTGTTCACGTTGTTCCCAGTTGAGAACTTTTTGCCAGTCAGAGAATGTCAGAGCAGGTCCGGAATGCCCCAATGGCGTATTCATTAACTTCATGAGGCGATTGGCCACCTCTTCATCGCCTGGAAGAATCTCTACTTCGGCTGAATTCACGAGCGTATTCAGGGACGATGCGGAAGTCGCAGCTGTACAAAGCAAACGGCAAACATAAGACGCTGACATTTCCGGGTCGGGTGGCAGGAGTTCATCGGTCGGGTCCGGGTCCAATTCAGCAATGACCTGCTCACCGTCTGTACTCATCCATTCAGCCAATTCGAGCGATGAATGGGTGTGCTGTCCATTCAAAGCAGCCTGTGCTGTTAACCAAACTGTGAAGAAAGGATCCTCATCTAACAGGCTGGTTAATTCCACAACGCGTTGTTGGCCTGACACTGCGATGGTCATACGTACCAACGAATCCAACGTTGCCGGTAACACTGGCAAGGCTAACGACTCTGAATGGACTTGGACAGTTGGCCAACTTGGCATGGAATAACCACGTCTAAAACAATGGGGATAAAAAAAGACGCACACCGGATGATGCGCGTCTCATTTGTGCTTTTCGCTCACTAGGTCCGGAACATAGTGATCTGGAGCCTAGTTGGCAACAGCTCGTTCCATCTCCAGCAAATCGCAAGCCCGATCCAGCAAGCGATCTACGGTAAATGGCTTGTGCATGAAATCATCTGCACCGGCTGCCGTTAGTTCTGAAATCTTGTCCTGTTCGACCATACCTGAAATGCAGATGATCTTCACTGCTTCCAAAGTATCGTCGTTGCGGACTCGAACACAAACTTCCTTACCGTTAATATCGGGAAGCATGACATCGAGAACAACAAGATCAGGGCGGAATTCACGCACCAACATTCCAGCATCAAATCCGTTATTGGCTGTTTTCACTTCGAAACGTCCATCACGTTCGAAAACGTCAACCAGTAGCTCTACCAATTCGACATCGTCGTCCACAACCAGAACTTTACGATCGCCACTTTCCAAAGCATCTGTCGGAATGCCGTTTTCCTTCATGAATGCGAAGAGTTGCTCTCTGGGGATTCTTCGGAATCGACTTCCTGGTACGCGAAATCCTTTTAAGGATCCGTTATCAAAACATCGAATAATAGTTTGCTGACTGACCTTACAGATCTTGGCAGCTTCACCGGTCGTAAACACAGTTTTTGCTGAGAGTGACATGGGAAGTCTCTCCTGAATTAATCGGTTAGTAAACACCTGGGGCCTTCTACTTAAATCCCCTGCTGCTTCCAACTCCTGTCTATCACCTTAGTTACTCAGTTGTCCTATCCGATTCCAAATCACTTAGATTCCAAGAACAACGCATTTCGTTGGCTTCGCCAAGCTTTCCAATCTTGGCTATGTTTCCAACTCGGCGAATTGTGCCAAATATTCAGAAACTGCGTCAACACCAATAAAATGGGGAATTCGGAAACCTTGGGATAAGCTACAATTGTCCGCAGCTAAATCTCAGTTTTCTGCAGTCCAAACGCATCAACGGCGAAGCATATGAATCCAGAAATCAATCGTAAACTTCGAATGGGACTTATCGGTGGTGGGGGAGCAGCTTTCATAGGCAGAGTGCATGCCGTCGCCGCCACGCTAGATAATCGAGCACGACTTTGTGCTGGTGCACTGAGCTCGGATGCTCAACGAGCTATCGCAGCCGCACCCTCATTTGGAATTCGAGAAGATCGGGCCTACACCGGTTATCAGGCATTACTTGAAGGTGAGACGCACTTAGACGAGCATGATCGAGTTGATTTCGTGAGTATTGCAACGCCGAATCACACGCATGCCGAAATTGCTATCGCAGCCCTGAACGCAGGGTTTCATATAGTTTGTGATAAGCCGATGACCAATACGGTCGAGGAAGCCAAAGCCCTTGTTAAGACGGTCGAAGAAACCGGTCGCATCTTCGCGTTAACACATAACTACACCGGATATCCTATGATCCGCCAAGCTCGTGAAATGATCGCAGGTGGTGAGATTGGAGATATCTTAGCCGTACGCAGTTCCTACTATCAGGGATGGCTGAATTCCTTCGATCAATCCGTGACTCCGGAACGGGGAGCATGGAAGTCTGATCCGACAAAGGCTGGCTCCGGATCTTTAGGGGACATCGGTACGCATGCTTATAATCTCCTACGCTTTGTGACCGGACTATCCGTCAATAAATTAGCTGCCACGTTAGAATCGCTCCATCCGACCAGAACGTTAGATGATTACGGATTCGTTCAACTGCGGTTAGAAAATGGAGCTCTGGGATTGATCACTTACAGTCAAATGAGTCACGGTCGCCTGAACGATTTCTCGCTCGAAATCGATGGAACTCAGGGTGCGCTGCAGTGGAATCAGGAAGATCCCAATCGATTGGTACTGCGACGACAGGGGAAATCGACTGAAATCATGGAACGCCACCCTGCTGCTGAGTACATGTACGAATTATCCCGGAACGCGACGCGTATTCCAGGTGGACATCCGGAAGGATTCTATGAAGCATTTGCCAATGTGTATCGGTCGGCATTTGACGACATGGCGAAAAATATTGCCAATGGCTTTAACCCGGGGATCAACACGCTTTATCCCAATGTATACGACGGCTTAGAAGGTATTCGATTTATTGAACGAGTGCAGGCGAGTGATGCCGAAAACAACCAATGGCTTGATTTTTAGCTTCGGTTTTTCAAGTACGCCGTGACCAAAGCCATATCGGCTGGAGTAATACCACTGATTCTGGAGGCCTGAGCAATGGTTGTCGGGCGAATAGTGGTTAACTTTTGCATCGCTTCCGTGCGTAGATGACCGATCGCCTCATAATCAAAGTCGTCCGGAATCTGCTTTTCTGCCAAACGATTCTGTCTATCGATTTCCATTTGCTGACGCGCGATATACCCTGAGTACTTTACGTCATAGGTTACCTGTTGCACGACGTCGTCAGGTAACTGCTTCAATTCCGGCAGATGTTCAGTTACCTCATCCCACGTAGTTTCAGGACGGCGGAGATATTTGGTAAGCGTTGCCTGGCCCACGTGTTTTGTTTCCAACAGTGCCAACGTCGATTCGATCTGCTGTTCTTTTTGATGCAGACGATCAAATCGTTCCTGAGACACCAGGCCATTTTCAAACCCTAGCTTTGTCAAACGGCGATCAGCATTGTCCTGACGTAGTAATAACCGATACTCCGCACGACTAGTGAACATTCTGTAAGGTTCATCGACTCCACATGTAACCAGATCATCAATTAACACGCCGATATAGCCGGCGCTGCGGTCAATAATCAACGAGTCCTTTCCGGCTAGTTTCAGCGCTGCATTCGCTCCGGCCACGAGTCCCTGAGCTCCGGCTTCTTCATAGCCTGTCGTGCCGTTAATCTGTCCGGCAAAATATAACCCGTCAATAAATTTGGTTTCCAGTGTCGGACGCAACTGATCCGGAGGACTGTAATCGTATTCGACTGCGTAACCGTAACGCATAATTTGAGCGTTTTCCAGACCTGGAATCAGCTTAAACATAGCATCCTGCACATCGCGAGGCAGACTAGTGGAAATTCCGTTTACGTAGACTTCTTCTGTTTCATAGCCCTCAGGTTCGAGGAATAACTGATGGCGATCCTTATCAGCGAAGCGAACAATTTTGTCTTCGATCGACGGGCAGTAACGAGGGCCGGCTGAATTGATCTGTCCGCTGTACATCGGAGCGCGATCGAGATTATCTCGAATGAGTTGATGGACCTGGTCATTGGTGTATGTAATCCAGCAGGGAAGCTGCTGTTGAGTTAACTCGTCGGTCATATAGGAGAAGGGCTCGGGCTGATCATCACCCGGTTGTTTTTCAGCCTGACTGTAATCGAGCGTACGGGAATTAAGCCGCGGTGGCGTACCGGTTTTGAATCGATCTAACCTAAACCCTGCTTCTTTCAATGCATGACTGATTCCACTACTCGTCCCTTCCCCAGCCCGGCCCCCCGCTGTTTTGGCTTCACCGGTATGCATCAGAGCGGACAGGAAAGTTCCGGTGGTAAGAATGACAGACCGAGCACGATAAACAGCGTCTCCCTGAACACGGACTCCGGTCACTCTAACGATGTCGCCTTCTTTCTCGGTAAGCACATCCTCAACCAGTTCCTGACGCAGGACAATTCCGTTCTGCTGTTCGATGAGCTTTTTGATTTCCTGCTGATATAGTTTTTTATCAGCCTGAGCTCGCGGGCTATGCATTGCCGGACCTTTACGGCGGTTGAGCATGCGAAATTGAAGTGCTGTCTTGTCGATAGCGCAACCCATTAAGCCACCAAGCGCATCGATTTCACGGACGATTTGTCCTTTGGCGACTCCACCAATAGCCGGATTACAGCTCATCTGTCCGACGGTATCGAGATTCGTTGTTAAGAGTGCAACTTGAGCGCCGGCGCGAGCGGCAGCAGAGGCAGCTTCGGTGCCTGCATGGCCTGCCCCAACAACTAATACGTCGTAATCATAAATTGAACCGCTCATCTGTGACATTATGCTTGGAAGGGAGCGTTTTGGGTATCCCTAGGATTACTCGTCTGTGGCACCGCCAAGAGTAACTGATATCTTATATTTGTTTTGCAAGTGAGCATGTGCCGTACTGGCATAGGACGCCTTGGGATATTTCTTGCAGCAAAGCTGAAACGCTTTAATCGCCATTTCAGTGGATTGCATTTGTTCAAACGTATACCCAATCTGTAATTGAGCCCAGGGTGCCAACGATTCACTGCCCCCAATAATCTGGCCGTACAGGATCAACGCTTCTTTGTATTCCTTTAACGCACGGTGACAGCCCGCCATCTGGCGATAGTTTTCCGGAAAGTTTTCGCACTGACGATAGGTACCAATGGCTTCTTTGAGGAAATTGGCATCACGCTGCGTCGACGCCAACGCCCATAACCAGGTCTGGCTATTCAAAGCATCTGATGCCACCAGTGAACGATAAATCTGAATGGCCTGTGGATACTGCTTAACTTCCACATAGGCTGCAGCTTCCTCGCCCCGCCAGTTGGCTGCATTTTCAGCATCGATACCTGCCAGTTGTTTATAGACTTTAATGGCTTCATTGAGATTAGCTTCCGCGCGAAAACTCTGTGCCACTTTGGACAGTCCCTGCACTTTGTCCTTAAATTGTCTGTAGATCGATCTGGCCTGATCAAATCGTTTCTGCGAGACATGGTAGTCTGCCAGACTTCCCACGATTTCGTCTAAATTGCCAAACGTCGCCAGCATCGAACGGTACGCGGCCAGTATTTTATCATCACGTCGCGAGTACTTTTCCACTTCGATCATGCGATGCCATTGCGTCAAGGCTTTGGCTTTCAGTTCCGCAGTGGACAAGTCTTTTTCGAGGTTTTGATTCAAGTAAGCCACTGCCTGATCAGCCAATCGCAAACCTGCCGTGACAGATTCTTCGTTTCCAACCAAGCCACTAATCGGACTGCGAACATACGAATAAATGTAATAGGCTAATTGTTCACCTTCATAGTTTTCCTGCAGGCTTTCCAGACCATCCGGGAAAGACCCTTTGGTGAAATAATACGTAGCCAAAGCATTGGCAGCGTTGGCACAGGTACCGCCGGTTAGCTTGGTTCGTTCGATATCAAATGCCAGTCGTTTCCAGATTTTCACAAGACTGGATTCATCTTTCTCCTGTTTAGCAATATCTGCCAATCCGGAAAGTGAATAGACAGCCACAGCATTATCCGGAAAATCGGCGATCGTCTGTTGGTAAGCCTTCTTTCCATAAGATACCCGCCCTATATCGACGAACGTCCTGCCAATCAAATAGGATGCTTTGGCAGCATCAGCCGATTCCGGCCAATAGTCGATCACGGA
>CEUQ01105239.1_pt1 | contig 14020 bp, 10 predicted proteins | sample 361491 | NCBI WGS metagenome assembly CEUQ01 (sample SAMEA2622796, study PRJEB7988) | marine metagenome | biome: marine biome (ENVO:00000447); feature: marine epipelagic mixed layer (ENVO:xxxxxxxxx); material: "saline water (ENVO:00002010), including plankton (ENVO:xxxxxxxx)" | depth 120 m | reverse complement strand
GGAATGGAAAATTACTATAAAGTGATTCTCAATTCTTCAAGATTTAAGGATTTTTCGGAAGAAAGGGAAGGAAATGAAGTTACAGATTCGGGTTATTTTTCGGATCCTGCCAGGCAAAATGAGAATGCCATTTTAAAAGTCAGCCTGCCTAGACCTCAAGCGAGTAGTGATTCTGCTGACTCTTCTAACGTTATGAAGGAAAATATTCAATTTGAAGCTGAAAAAATTCCATCTCTGTGGTCTTTGCTCAGGCAAAAATCAATCGGATCTCTAGCAACACTTTATCCCCATTTTTTCTGGCATTTTAAATCTTTAACTATGATATTTGTATTTTGTAATTCAGTTCGAAAGTATGGCTTCATGTTTTCCCTTAAATTGGTTTTAGACTACATAAGTTGGAAACTGGTTCCTCAATCTAAAAGCAAAGAAAATAAATCTATTCCAAAATATATTTCGCTAAGAAAAATTTTAAAGAAAAAATTAATTCCAGATATAGAAAGTGATAACCCTCGTATGGCTGTGTTGAGAAAGGGACGATAAAGTCAAAATGAAATTTTTGAATAAACCGCTTCCGATTTTGAAAAAAATTAAGATATTAATTTTTGGATAATAGGGCTTTTAATTCCTTTTTCCATTCCTTTAACCAGCTAGATCGAACGCAAGCAAATTCTTTGCAGAAGGATTTTATAACCCTTTGTCTTTCAGGTTTAAACCACCAATTAGAAGGGTTCATATAAATTGAATTAATCAATTTTGAGGCCGACTTAGGTGAGTCGTGAAGAATTTCAACTCGCTTTAATTCTTCAAAAATAGGTTTGACGCTGGGGCGTAATTGCCAATGCGTAGGGTTCCAAAACAAAATGGTTGGGAAATTGATTGAAAATGTTTCTAAAAAAACAGTAGAATTGTCAGTGGTAACGCATACCCTGCTTTTTTTAAGCTTTTCATGCAAGTTATTTCCAGAATAATCTATGATTTTTTGGAAACCCGCTTCTTTAAAATACAGATCTTCTTCCCATAGCAATTTTCCGTTTGGTCTAAGTCGTAATTTTGTTATATCCAAAACCTCTTTAGATAAATTTTTTGCAAATTCGATTTGGTCATAAATATATTGCAACCATTGTGAAGAAAGAGGAACGCTATGCATTCGGTAAAAAAATTTGGGAAGCTCAGCACCCCAAACCCATAAGATGGAACCATTTTCTTTTGGAATAATACCTTTCTTTATTGTGGAAGCTAACTTGGGAGGAGACAAGGGACGAACTTGACTAAATTTTGGGTCTTTCCAGCCCCAAGTAAAAAATCGGTCACATATTTGAATTTGATGAACTTCGGATTGTTCTATAAGTCCAGACCCAAAATGCCCCCCATGTTGACCAATTACTAATTTGGCACCTTGCTCTTTTTTTTCTGCAATCCATAATTTAGCTCCTTCTTCAGCCCAGTAACCATGAGTCGTAACAATTGTTGATACCTTTTTTGGAAATCGATGAAATACCTGATTGCAAAGTTCTGGATATAATTCTAAATTCAGTTTTGGAAAATTTAAAGGTATAAGAATTTCAAGAATATCTTCAAATTCATTAGACGCATAATTCATTTCTAAATCATTTCTCATTCCCTTGTGAGCTGGAATATTTTCCAATCGTATTATGGAGTCCAATACATATGGAACCTGACCTAAAGAAATTTGAAGTTTAATGAGATCCAATTTTAAAAAATTAGTACTAATAAAAACAGTTTTGTTAAACTGATCTGGAATAAATCTACAAAAAAAGTTAGCCATATTTATTAAAGATGACTTTAAGGAAAGTTTTGATTTTTTTTCAGGTTCTAAATTTTCTTGGGATAAATTAAGCCCAATCTTTCTATATGGGATTTGGTTGTTAGAGATAATTATTTGGCTGAAAATATGATGATGCCATAAGTCTGAATAAATAAATTGCTGAAGCTCATTCATTCCTAGTGGAATTAATTCTTCTTCGCCAAGGTCTAAAATCCAAGTGTTAGAAATTTGTACTCTTTTTTGTGCCTCCAAAATAGAAATCCATTTGTCAAATATAATACCAATAAATAACTGTAACCAGGGACCGATTATTATTCTCCAGTATTCTTTGGAGTGATAAACATTGTGAATTTTATTTAATTTTTGTGTAAGAATTTCAAGATATTTATCATAAATACCAATTAGATATTGGTAATCGGAGTGCAACCGTTGGGGGTCATCCCAGTGATAAGGAAGGACGTTATAGTCTAATTGGCTCCAAAAATTTTTACGACTTAGTTTTTTGCACCCTTCGTTTAGAAATAATATTTTTTCATCCGTTTTCCAGGTTCTTTCGTCGGATGTAGTAATTAAAAAGCGTTTATCCATTTGCTTTCAAAAAAATAATAATAAATTTATAAAAGTTATTTTGAAGGATTAAATTAAAAAAATATTTTCCATTTAGTTCCAAGAATTTAAGTATTAAGGAGGCTTTTCTAGTTATAGCAAGGGCGATTTCATAATCCTTAAACTTTATAATTTTGTCATGCTATTGGAAAGGAATAGAGTTTGAAGTTAGTTTGTATATAAATTGATTCGATATAGTCTTACGTCCCAATTTTGAAAAGTTAAAAATTCCAGTTAGCAGGGTAAGAATTATAAAATTAGAGTAATTTTGTGAAAAACATATAAATCTGATTTAGACTCGTGATAAATTATTAGGGATAAATTCCTTTGATTATTTTTTCAAGAACGGTTAAAGCTTCTTCTAATACTTCATCCGGAGTCATTAGGGGAGGACCAAACTTTAATGTCCCACAACCTGTTCGGATTAAAAACAGACCATTCTGCATAGCTTTTTCCACAATTTTATCAGTTAAGTCAAAATCCAACCTTTCCATAATTGGTAAAGAAGGGTCTGCATTTGGATCCGTAATAAAAAGCGCGTGTAGCATTCCACGACCCAATGACAAAGGAACTATTTTAGGATATGTTTCTTGAATTTTTGATAAATATTTATTAAAAATCTGTTCCTTACGTTTTGATTCGTTGATCAAATCCATTTCTTCAAAGGCTTCGAGCGTTCCCAGACCCGCGGCGCAGGCAAAAGGATGACCTCCATGTGTGCTGGTATAAGTGGGATCCAAGTCGATTATTTTTTGAGTAGCCAAAACAATTGAAAGTGGCATGCTGTTAGAGGCTGCTTTGCCGCAGCATACGATATCTGGTTGAACGCCATAATGTTGATAAGCAAATAATTTTCCTGTTCGCCCAAAACCAGCTTGAATCTCATCGCATACAAGTAAGGATTTATTTTCACTAGCAAAATTCGCCATCTCAGTTACATAATCGTCCGGATAAAATACTGCCCCCCAACCTTGAAAAGATTCGATCATAAAAGCAGCGATCCGTTTTAAATTTACTCCTTTTTGTTCTAAATCTTTCAGGTGCTCTAGAAACAATTCAGAGCCAGAAACAGACATTTTTTCAAGGTCCCATGGAAAAGGAAAAGGTAGATGATAAATATTAGGGTCTTGAAATCCGATCCAGTCTCTCTCTTGTGGTCTTCCCGAGAGCATTTGTGCGCCTAGGGTTTTCCCATGGTAGTTTCCTAAACCCGTGACAATAATGTTTTTTTCAGATGAAATAGATCTTCCATGAAGCCGGCTTAATTTTAGCGCCCTTTCTGTTGCTTCAGTTCCTGAACTGTATAAGGAGAACTTTTCAAAATAAGGAGGAACAAACCGTGCCAATTTTTCAAGGTATTTAACCCTCTCAAGCGTGGGGTAACAATATGAATGCATCAGAGGTTTATCCAGAACATCACGAATTCGATTTTGAACAATTACATTTCCGTGCCCTGCATTGGCCACAAAAATTGCTGAGGTCATGTCAATCCAACGATTGCCCCAATCGTCTTCTATCGTATAGTCTTTTGCCCGCGACCAGATAATAGGTGGAAAATCTTTTACGTTCGATGATTCGTATTTAGAGATAGCTTCTAAAATTGGCAAGGATTGTGGAACTGGGATTTTAGTAACAATCCTTCTATGTTTTGTATTTATTTTAGGAACTTCTATTGGGTTAGAGGCAAAACGAAATTTATTTGACATAAGAAGTTCTAAGAATGGGAATATAGTTTAATAGGTCTTAGACTACAATTTTGGGTAGAAAGAAACTCAGTAACAAGGAAACCCAGCAGTTCTACCAGCATGTTCGGCCACCATCTATAGCCAGTATTGCCCCATTCATGTATGAAGATTCATCAGAGACCATAAAAAGGACTGCTCCATGATACTCTTCTTTATTAGCCATTCGTCCCATAGGAATTTTAGAATATAAACGTTCTTTAAATTCCTGAGGTTGTCCAGCATCAACTCCACCGGGGCATAAGGCATTGATTCGGACCCCACATGAAGCCCAGTAAGTGGCCAGATAACGGGTAAGACCAATAAGTCCTGTTTTAACCACAGGGTAAGTAACTGGTTTTACTGGTTGTTCTTCAGGTGCTCTACCTTCTATCTCATATAATCTTTGATCAGGTCCAATGAGCCCAAGGTCAGAGGATATATTTAAAATTACTCCCGAGCCTTGTTTGGCCATATAAGTACCAAACACCTGTGAACATATAAAAGGACCTGTTAATCCCACTGCTAAATCTTTTTCCCACATTTCCAGAGAAAAATTTTCTAGCCGGGACCAGTTAGAATGTTGATTTTTTCTATCCACTTTTGGATCATTTGCAGCATTATTTATCAGAATATCAACGCGTTGAAATTTTTTAATCAGTTTTTTAAGTAATTGCTCTACTTTGGTTTTATTTGTTATGTCGGCACTAACACCGAGAGCAGGTACCTTAAATTTTTTTGATATTTCCTGGGCTTTTTTTTTGGCTTCTTCCTCCTTCACATCAGCCAATATAGGTATTCCTCCCGCTTCCGCAATGATGGAAGCGTGCTCTTTTCCTAGCAGACCAGCTCCACCTGTTATTACAGCAACCCTGTTCGATAAGTCAAAGCGCTTTTTTGAATCCACGTAGTATCCCTATTTTTTAAGAATGTGCATTGCAATTTCTTTTATTACCCCATGTCCTCTTTGAGTCTTAAGAGAAATTTTTGCCGAGGCTTTAATTGAGTTATCCACATCGGACGGTGCAAAACTGAGAGGAAGGAACTCTAAAAGTTGTACATCTCGTTTGGAATCTCCTGCATAGCATACTTGAGATTTTTCCAAACCTGTTTCTTCAAGAATTTTTTTTAATGCACCCAATTTGTCTTTGCAACCCGCCACAAAAAAATCAGGGGTAAATCGTTTTTTGATGAATTCGCAAAAAGAATTGTCCTCGCCGGTGATAAAACCTATTTTTAATCCAGCTCGTTTCATTTCGAAAACAGCATCAATATCATCAAACAAAATTCGCTTTGTTTCATTGCCAGAAGAGTCGACATAAACGGAACCGTCCGTAAGTACTCCGTCTATATCGAGAAAAACTGCTTGGATCACCCCTTTCTCCTTAGCTTTTTTCTAATTGGAATCTCACTGTCATAAACCACTTTAATTCCGCTCCCTGAGGCTTCTTCCCATTGATTAATATATTCCAATAGCTTTTTTACGCCATGAGGCTCTACTGATGCCGACTGATCACTACCCCACATGGCGCGGTCTAGTGTGATATGTTTTTCTATCATGGAAGCCCCCATTACAGCTGCTGCAAATGTGGTAGAAAGACCAGGCTCATGTCCCGAATATCCTATTGGCAAATTGAACTTATCCTTTAGAGTATAAATCATTTTTAGATTCAATTCTTCAAGTTGAGCAGGATAGGTGCTGGTGCTGTGTAGTACAATTAATTCATCTTTTCCCAAAACTTCTATTGCATGTTCTATTTCTGCCATTGTGCTCATTCCTGTGGAAAGAATTATGGGTCGCCCGTATTTCCTGTGGTGGCGTAAAAGACCATCATCAGTCAATGAAGCAGAAGCGATTTTGTAACAGGGTGGATTAAATTGCTCAATGAAATCAACAGATGCTTCATCCCAACAGGATGCAAACCAGTCAATGTTAAGTTCTTTACAGTATTGATCAATTTCATGGTACTCGGCCAGACTAAATTCCAAGCCACGTTTTAAATCACCGTTGGTAGAACCGAAGGGATTTTCGCGAAGGCGATCAAGGTCTTCCGGACTATAAACCACATCTATCGTACGTTTCTGAAATTTAACTGCATGACATCCCGCATCAGAAGACACTTTTATTAATTCCTTTGCTGTATCAAGAGAACCATTGTGATTGATCCCAATTTCAGCGACAAAATAACAAGGCTGATTATCTCCAACCAGTCTATTTCCTATTTTTACATTGTATCCACCCATACTTAAAAAACCTTTTTAAAATTAAAAATTTCTATGATTTCAACGAATTCTTTTAACAAAATTTTAATCAAATTGCACCATTTAGTTTCAATATTAACATAAAGTAACATTTTGGGAGTATTACCCCACATAATCCATCTTGGCACGAAGATCGGCAATGAAAATAAATAACTAAATTGAGTTTTGTTCATTAGACCTGATTTAAAATCAAGGCAAGAAAATATAGACGGTATTTTTAAATTAATTTCCAAGCAAGCTATAATTTCTGGTATGAATTATTCATTTCATAAATGTATTGAAATATTTAAATTGCCTATGTCTTAAGATTAAGTTGTTATGATGAGTTAATTTGATTTTTTTTCAGATAGGATGACTAGAAACTTTTTACATTTGTTTAGAGACGGAATTTTTTCACAATCAAAATTTTTACATCTAATTGACTTAATATATTATATTTAATGTCAAAATCATTCATGTAATAAAATAAAGTTAATCACTTTTTATTTTAATTTTTTAATCATTTTAAATATTTAGTCTTAAAATAAGGAGTTTTATTGAAATGATAATTTTGGGGTTACACGATAACCATAGTGCTAGTGCGGCTCTGCTTGTCGATGGAGAAGTAGTTGCAGTTGCTGAGGAGGAAAGGTTTACTAGAATAAAAATGGATTCGGGATTCCCTAAAAATGCGATAGATGCCCTCCAAAAAGAATACCCCAATGAGTTCAAACATATTGATCGAATTGCTGTGGGATGTGTTCATCAATCATTCACAGATTTTGCTACAAAAAAATATCCGAACTTTAAAATAAAAGACTTTCTAGTTGAAGAAGAAAGATTTTGGTTGCCTAAAATGCATGGAAAGAACCCTGACTATTTGAAAGTAATGAATAATTACGTAGATTTTTCAAAATGCCATTATCCATTAGATAGGATAAAAAATATCAATGACAATAACGAACTCAGAGCATTAAGAAAATCTCATATTGCAAATTATTTGGGGAAGTCTCAAGAAGAAGTTGAGTTTGTTGATCATCATTTATGTCATGCACATCATGCATATTTTTCTAGCCCCATTCGAAACGACGCCCTTATATTTACCATTGACGGATGGGGTGACCATACAAATGCAACTGTTTGCACAGTTAAAAATGGAAGTATAAATTGTGAATATAGAACGGAAAATTTTAACATTGGTAGAATTTATCATTTCATAACACAATTGCTCGGAATGCAACCAGAGCAGCATGAATATAAAGTAATGGGTCTTGCGGCTTATGCAAAAGAACACATTATTAAAGAACCATTAAAAGTTTTTGAAAGAGCTTACTCCATTGAAGGTTTGGAAATAAAACCACTTTTAAATATTCAAAACCATTACCAATATTTTCGAAAAAATTTAGAAGGATTTCGTTTTGATGCAATAGCGGGTGCGGTTCAAAGGTTTACCGAAAAAATTGTATGTCAATGGGTATCGAATTGGATTGTTGAAACAGGATATTCAAAAATAGTTCTAAGCGGTGGAGTTTCTCTAAATATAAAAGCATCAAAAAAAATTTCAGAATTGGATCAGATTGAAGATATCCATGTATGCCTTGGTGGTGGAGATGAATCGTTATCGATTGGGGCGGCTCAATTTATATGGAGTAAATTTCAAGATGCCAAAACCCTTAAACCAATAAGCAAACCTTATCTTGATCTGGGTTTTGAGGAGGATGATACAAAACTAGCAATTAGCCACCCATTTGTAACCAAAAGATACAATATCAGAAAAGCAATTAGCGCAAAAGATATTGCTAAAATTCTATCCAAAGGTGAAATAGTTGCATATATGCAGGGGAGGATGGAATTTGGACCGAGAGCACTCGGAAATCGTTCATTTTTGGCTTCTCCAATGGACCCATCTATTGTTAAGGTTATTAATAATGCGATAAAAAATAGAGATTTTTGGATGCCATTTACACCTAGTATATTAGACAAGCATGCAAGCGATTATATTATCAACCCAAAAAATATTAATGCTCATTTTATGACAATGGCGTTTGACTCGACAGATAAAGCAAAAACCGATCTTGCTGCGGCCATACATCCAATAGACGCGACATTGCGCCCACAGGTGGTCCGAAAAGATTATTCACCAGAGTATTACGATATAATTTCAGAGTTTGAAAAAATAACAGGAGTTGGGGCCCTTTTAAATACATCGTTAAATATACATGGAAAACCAATAGTACATAAACCGATCAATGTTGTAGAAGAAATTTTAATGAATGAGCTTGTTGATGTGAAATTTATAGTTTTCGGCGATACATTATTAAGCGCCAAAGCTATTTAAGGGTTAATGTAAGTGACTAGCAACTCTTACTTTAAACTAATGAATTCTGAGGCTGATCGTATAAAAAATTTAATTAAAGTAAAATACGAATGGTCCTTAAAAATAAGTTTTAGTTTGTCCTCCGTCAACGACTAGGCAAGCCCCTGTTATGTAAGTTGCTTTTGATGAGGCTAAAAAAATTACTGAAGAGGCAATTTCCTCAGCCAAACCAAATCGCTGCAGAGGGACTTCATTTTTAATCATTAATTCAACAGAATTTTTGTCAACTTTAAGTTTTTCGTCCCAGGTTCCTCCTGGAACAAAAATATTTCCCGGAGCAACTGTATTTACTCTAATCTTCTTTTTACCCAAACACCTAGCCAAATACTTGGAGTAGGAAATAACAGCAGATTTAGCAGTTTCATATGCGGGAGGTGCGCCTAAGTTTTCCAATCCTGCAATTGAAGAAATAAAAACTATACTCCCATTCGTACTTTTAGAAATGTAAGGTACTGCTAATCTAACTGCCTTGACGCCACCCATCAAGTTAATATCAAATAGGAAACTCCATTCTTTTTCTTCGACATCCCAACCACGTTTGCCTTTTCCAGACCCTAAATTTGCTATTAAAATATCTATTCCATCCCATTTAGAAACAACATTTTTAATACATTTTTGTATTTCTCCTTCTATACAAATATCTCCCACGAAACCATAGGCTTGACCGTTTATTGATTCAATTTCAGAAACGGTATTAGCTACATCTTTTTTATCTCGTCCTGTAATTACAACTCGAGCACCTTCTAGAGCGAATTCAAGACCGATTGCACGCCCTATTCCTCTGCTGGAACCGGTAATTAAAACAACTTTATTTTTTAGACCTAATTCCATATCAATTTATATTTAATTTGCATTAGCCAAATTAATATTTTTATTAAAAAGTTTAAAAAATAGAGTTTTCTATTTTAAAATTATTACATAATCAAATTAGAAATATCAGGGAAGTTGAAAATCTGATAAAAAGATTTGAAAAATATTCTCAAAATTCATCCCTAATATTATAATAATTAATCTCTAAATAGGTTCTACCAATTCCAAAATATTTCCAAACGGGTCTAAACAAAAAACTACCTTTGCAGTACCTTCCACATTTTTTTTAGGGGCAGATAAAAATCGGGCTCCGGCTAGCTTCATTCGATGATAATTAGAATCTAAGTTTTCAACCGTCAGAGAGATATGGGAAATTCCAAAATCGAAAACCCTACGCTTAATATTTTTAGCGTAATCTTTGTGAGTTTTAAAATATAAAAGTTCGATTAAGTTTCCATCGGGAGCGCTCATTTTTACTGTTGTTACTAGCAAATCATTTAACCCTAGGATCGTTTCAATAAATGGTCCTTTTTCATCCATTAATTTTTCGACCTTGAATCCAAGAGCATCTCTGTAAAAGTCAAAGGCTTTTTCCAAATCTTCAACAACAATTCCTGTATGACGTATTTGCGTTATCATCCTTATCTAAGCAAAAAAATATTTAACTTGTCCATTAAGAATTTTATTTCCTTCTTTTAAAATTTTTTTATAAGTCGCGCACCCTTGATTATAATGACATTTCAGCTAAGTATGAGCAACTAATAAACTTTTTACATGGTTCACTCAAAAAATGAAGAAAGTGTTTCCGGATGTTAAATCAAGGATAGTATAAAATAAAATGTTAAACTAATTTTAAAATAATCTGTTATATAAATTTTTATCTTGAAGAACTTGATATTCTATATATTTAAAATCGTCTTTAGTGTCAATTTCAAAGGTTTTGGGCGTAACAAAAGCCATTACTTTGTTTCCATGTAATTTATTTTGTTTAAGAATATAGGAAGTTTTTAAAACATCCACATAACCATTTCCCTGATAAGTTTTAGAGAACGATTGGCGAGGATTGTTTAATAAATCCAAATCGGGCGATCTTGTGCAGACACTTTCAAGGTGTTTGTTTTTTATGTGAAAACATTTATAAGCAGATTCGGACATAATGTGTACAGAACGCAATGCAGTAGCTGTTTTATTTTTTTTAAATTCTCGAATTGCTTTGTCAATTAATTTAGGGTCTCGGAGGGGAGTTGTTGGTCTTAATTGCACAATTTGGGATGGTATTGTACCTTCTTTAGAAGCAAACCAATTTAAAGCATGCTTTACAAACTCATAATCATTTGATTTGTCACCAGAAATATTTTTGGGTCGGATAAAAGGGACCTCTGCGCCAAACTCTAGCGCAATTTCTTTATATTTTTTTGAATCAGTTGAAACAATTACTCGATTAATTTCCTTGCTTAACAAAGCCGCTCTTATGGAAAATGCTAATAGTGGCAAACCGTTTAATTGTAAAATATTTTTATTTTTAACCCCTTTGGAACCAGAACGTGCAGGAATTAAAGCAACTGTTAAAGACATGGTAAAAGTATGTAGTTTGTTTTTAGAATTGTGTTTTGTAAATTATTTAATTATTTCTTATCCTTTATTTCCATGCAATACAAATTTGGCTTAACTTAGATAATGAATTTGAAAAAGTAGCTATAAGTTTTACTTCGGAGTATTATTGGCATTTATTTATTCTGCAGGTAAAGTTGTTTCAAACATCCGAAATGATAAAATAGTTTGATGAAAAATATAAATTTTGGTTTATAAGTTAAAAAATTTTAAGAATTTATGTCATTTAAAAAACTTATTAATAATAGATAAAAATACGAGGAAAATTATTTTAAAAAAAACTAATTAAGACTCTTTAAATAAGGGGTTATCCAGTAGAATTGCTTCTTGAATATTTCGACTCCTTCCTCATCTCTGTATGCTTGAAAAATAAAAGGTCCTTTGTATTGGATTTCTTTTAATTTTTTAAAAAAAACTTCAAAATCAGCATCCCCACTACCAAGAAGCACAGGTCCACCACCAAATGTGCGATCTTTTATGTGGATATCAGATATTTGTTTGCCATAGGAATTGAGTTCTTCTACTGGGTCATAACCCAAAGAGGCGCTGTTTCCTATATCGTAATTTACTTTTATACGATTTGAATCAAGTTTTTTCAAAAGGTCCGTAAAGGGTAATGGTGCCAAGTCGGTTTCTAATGAAAGATTAACATTATGCTGCTCTGCATATGGCAATATCGTATGTATTTGATCCACAAAACGGTAAACGGTCTCCTTATTATTAAGTGAAGATTGATCTACGCAGGGAATTACGATATCAGTTACTCCTAATTCTGAAGATTTCTTCAATAAGTTGATTAAGGTTTCTTTACTTTTGTTAACTACAAAATCATCTTTTGTATGCAGCGGTGCTTCCATAAAATAATCAGCGCAAATGGTATTTACTGAAACACCCGTGCTATTGCAAACCTCCAATATTTTTTTAATTCCACCGGCTTTCAGTAGGGGATTTTTCTCGGCATCATTGTAATCAAGAATGAATTCAATGCAATCCAAACCAATCTCTTTGGCAATCTCAAACTCTTTTTGCCAATAATCTAAAGGATGAGCTTGGTAACGGTCTTGATACTTTGGCAATAAACGACCTTGCATAACACCTATTTTATTTTTAATCATTAGGTCCTACCATAAAAACACATAAATTATTACTATGAATTACTTTATCCACTACCTATTTTTTTCTAAATAAACGGTTTCATCAGGAAGCATAAATTAAAAATTCTCTTTTAATGTATTTAACTTATAACAAATCAATGATCGATTCCTTTGATGACATACTCCCTACCCCATTGATCCGAATACTTTCGAGTTGCCATCTCAAGTGCTTTTAAAGGAGCCCATCCCTGATCGATTCCTTCCAAATACCAACTTATATAATTTCCTATTCTAATACTAGCTTTACCGTCCCGGAAAGGGTCTAGCTTTTCAAGAATTGGTGATGCATCTCCTAGGTAAGGGTTAGTTTCAGGGTTGTCTATATATTCTAAAACTGCTCGTTTCAAAGATTCTGGATTGTAAAAGACGCACCGGTTTGGACCAAGGGAGTGGAGAGTGCAATAAGGTTTTTGACTGCTTTCATCTAGTCGCTCATAGTCAAGGAAAAATACTCTCGCTCCTTTTAAAGCAGCTACAACCACAGCCGAAATGCTTCCTATTCCAACTGAGAAATCAGAAATTCTTGCTGCATCGGCAGGTGAGGCATCTGAATCGAGACTATAAATCCGACCTGTTTTAATTGCTTTATCTGAAAGGCTATCTTGGTTCTCTCCTGTCCTTTCAACCCAGTTCCCATCCTTGCATTTGATTAGCAATCCGAGAGCGGGATCGTCTATTAGCCATCGCAGGAAAAACCCAAAAAATTCAGGAGATTCTACAGAACTGTCAAATAAAGAGATAATATAGCGAACCCCATCTTTTTTCATTTTAATTGTGGCCTTTTCTGCTTTTTCAAAGGCAGTTCTTTTGTAAGATTCAGTGGCAATGCTGCCAACAATTAATAAATGCTTTGAAACCGAACCCGAATCAATGATGATTTTTGCATCATGCAATCCCCATATAAAAAAAACATCATGGGAGCGGTTCACCTCGCAAATTCCATTAAATGAAGACCAATGCGTTCCCATTCGAACTCCTCCGGCAAAACGGGCAGCTAAGGATATAAGGTCTATCCCTACCTCATGATGGTGAAATATTCCTTTTAAGTTAAGATGCTTATAGCTTGGAGCTAAATTAGTAGATCGAGTAATATACCAGCTTAACTGAGATAAAATTCGTCGTTGAAAATCTTTGTTGCAAAAATTTTTAACAGCAAGAAATATCACCAAATTTAAATCCCGAATCAGTTGGAAGAACTCCCTTTTTCTTTTTCCGCAATAAAGTTCTGGATAATCTCCCACCCTCTGTGGATTTAGAGCCACAGACTGAATGCCGAGAGATTTTATTTTCTTTACAATTGAAAATCTTGGCTGAACATCAACTCTGTCATACAAATAAACAACCCGAGAGCCTGATATATTTGCGTTCCTCCACCAAAATAAATCATCTAGACGTCCGTTCTGATTTCCCTCCACTCCCCAGGCCGCTCCAGTACCAAATCGGAACTGTTCAGTTTGAGCTTGAGGCTTTTTTGGAGGTTGTATGATCGCAGATATCCACTCAAAAAACCCTTGAAAAACAAGTAACATGGATCCAAGATGACGCAAAATGTTTTTAGCCTCAAAAGATTTTCGCAGGTTGTTTGATGGAACCCCAGTTTTTATTTCCCATTGTTCCGCAAGGTTGGTGAAGGAAGAAAATATAGCCACATTTTTCATTGAAAGACCGGTCCGGCTTGTTTCTAAACTTGCTACATTACAAACATTCATCAATT
>CEUQ01189797.1_pt1 | contig 14113 bp, 12 predicted proteins | sample 361491 | NCBI WGS metagenome assembly CEUQ01 (sample SAMEA2622796, study PRJEB7988) | marine metagenome | biome: marine biome (ENVO:00000447); feature: marine epipelagic mixed layer (ENVO:xxxxxxxxx); material: "saline water (ENVO:00002010), including plankton (ENVO:xxxxxxxx)" | depth 120 m | reverse complement strand
TGATTCATCTGTGTGCCATGTGTATGATGATTTTATTTTATTGTCATGTGTGATATTATTTGTGAAACTTGGAATTAATTTCATCAATAATTTTTTTAGCTAAAATTTTTGCACGTTTCTCTATTAATGCAGAGATTACAAAATATAATGTAATGCTGAAGATGACATATGGAATTAATACTATAACAAATTCAATAGCATTCTCCTTGAACTCAAGAAAATTTTCAATTAGATAATACGTCAGTAAACTTACTAAGACTGTAATTGCCAAATATTTGCTTATGGCAACCCATTCCAAATTCATTGTGAATTGTTTTTTTACTAATTTTATCATATATGCTGTAAGAGGAATCTCTACAATTAATCCAATTAATGCCCAAATTGAAATCAGTTCGATCATAAACTCTTCTCCAGATGAAAGAAAGAAAATACCAGCTAAGATTCCAAAATAAATTCCACTTCTAATCAGTTGTAGTGTAGGATGTAGCATCAATTGACTTTTTGCATAATCTTTAAAACTTGATTTTTTTTCCAGATCAACTTTCTCTAATCCTTGTAAACTCAAAAAAAAGTTAGAATTTAATGCAATCAAAAATGCACGTAAAGCTAGAAAAATTACCACTGGTGAAGCGACTACGTAAATTGGATTCAATAAAAATAAGCCTGCTTTTGCAAAAACTATTGATGATGAAACAAGCGGAAAAGACAGGAATAAAAACAACATAAGATTTTCTTGCAAAAATTGTTGTTTTCCACCTTCAAGTAATTTTGGATACAGTGCCTGTGCAATAGATCTTGTATGATCTACTAAATATCCGATTGTTCGTGCCGCAGTAAAATAAGCGATCCCGACCACTGAACCAGTAATTGCTGAAAAAATAACCACATCTGTTAATAAAATTGTATTTGGGATTTGTCTGTATGTTGGAACCCAAAATAATCTAAACCATTTTTTAATATAATTAATATCAAATTCATTTTTTATTACTGGTAAATTTAGAATAAACAGAATTATGATACTTGGAATATATGCTAAGAAAACAGTTAGAATTACTCCGAAAAGTCCCAAATCAAATACAAAAACTAAAACTACTAAAAACAAAATTTTTGAAATTTCAAAAGATAACAAACCATAATTTAATGAATGAGTTTTCCACCCTTTGATAATGGCAATTAGTATATCATTCAAAAATATCACAGGAATTAAAATTGCTGAGAAAATTATTATTGATTCATCTAATTCTGATTGTTTTGCAACAAAATAACTAATAACTAAATAAATTGAGATTCCAAGAATTGATAGTGAGCTGTTGGTTGTAATTGCAGTTTTACCAGATTTTTCTTTTCGAGCAACTTCACGTGTAGACCAATAACATACTACTGGACTAATAATTACTGCATATGCAATTAATCCACTAATTAAGCCCCATGTTCCAAATTCTTCTACAGTAAGAAATCTTGTTACCATTATAACAAAAATTAATCCTGTAATCACACTGATTAGATTAGTTGCAAATGAAATTAATCCAGTATATGTTACACGAATATTACTCATCTAATACACCTCAACAAATTTCATCAAATTTAGATAATTTTCTTAGTAGTGAAATGAAGTATTCATCATTTAGTTCTTTATTAAAAGCAAGATCTCTTAAAAAATAATATCGTAGTATTGTTATCAAATTAATTTTTTTATTGAAATGTATGAATAGTAAATTATTGATAAGTTGTATCTTTTCATTTTCTTTAGAATTTTTAATATTGCTAATGAATTCATCAACAGATGAATTTGGAGTTAACACATGATAGATGAGTTGTCCTATGTCATAAAATGGACTTCCATTTTCTAAATATGTGTCCCAATCAATTACATGTAATGATGATTTGTTTTCTTCTATGATGATATTATGTGGTGCAAAATCACCGTGAACTCCAGATGTTTTTACCTTTAATTCATTAATCTGATTAAAATAATCTAATAACCATTTTTCAATCTGATTTCTTTCTAAATCATTTTTTTTATATAGTTCATTTGTTATATCGCTAATTTCTTGTTTAATTAAATTCTCTTCAAAAATTGATCCACTTGTAGATGATTGAAAATCCATTAACCACTCATAAATTAATTTCAAATCATTTGAATTGTTAAAATTAGCTTTTCTTCCTTCTACCCAATCAACTAAAACTAGCTTATTCTGAAATATATCATTTTTTGGCGGTCCATTTACAGTAAATATCTCATCTGTGGGATTAATCTTTTTTCGTTTACATAACAATCTCTTTTTTGGATTACCTTTGTCATCAAATAAAATAAAAATATTTTTTGTTAGTCTAATTTGCTGCAACATGTTTTTTAGATCAGTTTTCTTTTCAATCATTATTTCAAGTTCTTCTAATACTGTATTTTTATAACAATAAAATAAAAATGAAGGTGAAATAATTTTTATAAATTTTCTTGAGAAACAAAATTTAATTTTTTTTAAACTCCATATAACAAATTTCAGTTTTGGTTTAATTACTAGAAATTTATCAATATTAGAAAAAAACCATCGAAAAACATCAACATTTTCTATACTTCCTATAAATTGTGGTCTATCAAAATTTCCAATTATCCAATATGGTTTTGTTTTGAATCCTAATTTGTTGAAAATCTTGAGATATCCGTTATAATTATTTGAATAAAATTTGATGTTATCTTTAGAACTTTTTTTATTCAATACGTCTAAACCAGATGAATTTTTTCCAATAACACAAAAACAACCTGATGGCTTCATCACTCTTTTAATATCCTGAAAACATCTTTCAATTTCTTCGTCATTTTTAAGATCAAGTTTACTAAATACAACTAAATCAAAAAATTCATTCTCAAATGGAAGAACAAATTTTTTTCGATCTATTTGAAATGAAAAAATCTTATTGAATACGTCTAATATGTTACCTTGTATGTCTTCTTTATTGTCATTAAGAATTAAACATGTATCTGTATTTGAAAAAATGGCTCTGAATGAAACATCTAACTTTGAACTCTGTTTTAAGAAATCGTCATGATTGATTTTTTCATCAAATAATGAATGATTTACCATTTCAGTTCCTTCAAATTAGTCATAAAATTTTTGCCTATAAAACATACTATTCAAGTCTTCATTTACGCTTTACTACGATTTATCTCACAATAAGTAGAAAATATAATTAGACTAAACTTTCAATATTCTTTAAAATGGATAATAATTTGTATTTATTTATTATCTGGGATCAGTCAAGAAATAAATCTGAAGAAATTATTAATGATATAAAATCAAATTTTGTTATTAAAGAAATTTTTGAAATTTTTTGGAATAACGAAAACTTTCAAAATAATTTAATACGTTTCTATGGAAACTCTTTGCCTAACCCTAAAAAGAAAACTTTACTTTGTGGCACAGGTCCTTTCTTGTTAATTATAGTACAAGATAATAATCCACATTTTAGAACTGAAAGTGGATTTAATACAAAAATTATCATTAATGACAATATTGTAAAAACTAAAAGTAAATATCGAAAATGGGTCGGAAAAGAATTTTCTGTACATGGTTCAATATCAAAAAATGAAACAGATCATAATCTAACATTGCTATTACATAAACCACTTTATCAAATAGAACCTACTCTCCCAGACAAATGGGATGGAACTGTGAAAAAAATTAAATCAGATTTGATCGGTTGCAATGGATGGGAATCTGTTAATCAGTTTTTCATTACATTAAATGGAACAATAAATTATGTTATATTGAGAAATTTTGAAAATTTTTCAAATGATTTTATTTCAGAATTTCATAATGATATTGATATTCTGACTGATGGTGATGTGATGTTGCCATACATATGTATGACAAATGGCTCTACCCCTCCTAAAGGAATAATGCCACATGTTATAATTAATCAAAATACACTGCCTATTGATTGGAAAAGACCCGGAGATAATTTTTATGACAAACGTTGGTATCTTGATATCCTTAAACGTAAAGTCCTTCATAGTGGTGGATTTTACACTCCATCTGAAGAAGATTATCTTTACACATTACTCTATCATACAATATTTCATAAAAAATTAATCTCCCCTGAATACAAAAATACAATTCTTAGATTGGCAAAAACTTTAGAAAAAGACGAAATATCAGAAGAACTATTAGATGATTTTGAACTCTCAAAAAAATTTATTGAAGAGTATATGAAAAACATGAATTATAGAAATCCTACCTCATTAAATTATAGATTAAAAAATAATGAATTTACTCGTTTATTCAGACTTTCGCTATTCCTTTTAAAAACTGAAGGATCTACATTCCTGATAAGAGAATTCTATGGAAAAATTTCTAGGATTATATCACATCAAAATTAATTTATCAAAATAACTTATGTCAATCATGAAAGTCGGAATAATTGGAGGAAGTAATATTGCCACTTCTGTACATTTACCTCTATTATCGTGTATGGACGATATTACAATTGAATACATTGCTGCCAGGAAAAACCCCAAAATTCTAGCAAAACTTTATGATACAAAACCAATTCAGATTACGGAAAACTCTTCTCTTCCTGAATGTGATATCGCATTAATCACAATTCCAGTTGGCGTTAGAAATGAATATCTATATCAATTTGCAAAAACCGATTCATATGTTTTAACCGAAAAACCATTTGCTATAGATTTGGAAACTCATCAAAATATACTGGAACTATCTAATAGATTCTCTTGTAACTATGAGAGGATCTTTTTTAATACTACTCAAAATATTAAAAATATTATTTCATCAGAGATCTTTGGTAAAATCAAAAAAATCTCGATTTCTGAAGGTACAGTTTATGGAAAAACTGGAATTAAAAAAAATTCTTATAGAAATGATCCAAAACTCAGTGGTGGCTTTTTGAATGAATCTGCATGCCATACTCTCAGTCAATTAAACTTCCTTTTTGATCATCTTAATGTTGAATCTGCAAATATTATTTGGCAAGATAATTTTGATATAGAATCAAGTATAGTTTTTAACACTGATCATAAAGATTCTTTTATTATTGAGTATCTTGGTACAAACTTGAAAAATATAAAACCAAATTTTACTATTATATTCGAAGAAATAAAAATTGAATTCAATCATATAGTTCCTGATTCTATTTTTACAATATCACAATTGAATTCAAATGAAAAATTTACACTTCAACAAGAAAATAAATTTGCAACAACTTTTCCAGAAGCATATTATTTGAAATGGCATGATTTTTTAAATAAAGTATCCTCTTCGTCAAAATTAAACAGTGAATTTGAGACTTCACTGAAAACCACGCAATTAATTTCTGATATATTTGAAAAAGGTGCTAAAAAATGAAACTTGGAATTATTGGGGCTAATAGTAATGTTGGTACTGAACTAAGCTTTCTCTTTAAAAATAATTTTGATGTGATAACAATAACACGTAACCAATTAGGTTCAATCTTTTTGAAATATCATGATTTCCCGTGTAGAATATCTGATGTTTCAAATGAAACTGATGCAAAGGAATCTTTGTCTGATCTGAATTCTGTAATAATCTGTTCATATGCTATAGATCAATACTCTGGTTCCCAAACTCGTTCCAGTCAGAAAATAAATGAAGATATGATTAAAAATATAGTCAAATTTTCAAATACTGATTCAACATTAATTTATTTTAGTACAATTCGTACATTTTCAAATAATATTGTTCCTAACACATCAAATTTTGGATTTAAGTCTAGTTTTGAAAAAGAAAAAATTCATCTCGAAAAATTACTCTTGAATGAATCTCGAAAAAATAAGAAAAGAGCATTTATTCTCAGAATGAGTCAGGTTTTTGGTGAAAATCAACCTCGTACTCGCTATTTTAGAGACTCACTTTCTAAAGATAAAGTAGTTGTTAATGTTTCTCCAGAAAAAATATCTAACATTGTCCATACTGTAACGATAAAAGATGCGATAATGAAATGTTTGGATAAAAAATCTATTCCAGGAATTTATTCTCTGGTAAATAATCCTCAATGGACTTGGAAAAATGTTATCGACTTTTATAAACAACCAAATACAATTATCGAATATCAACCAAAACCAAATGTAAATCTAAATTCAAAAAAATCTGAAAAAAACAAAAATGGTCTATTATGGAATCTTCTAAAATCTAATAAAAAACATATCACCCCATTTTTGTATTATGTATCACCAAAGTTTGAACCCCAAATCCAAAAAAAGCTTGCAGAAAAGAAAATGCTTAATGCAAAATCTAAAATGAATAATCTTGATAACAAGTATGTTGATCAAAAATTTCAATCTTTTCAGAACAAAACTTTCGAAAATATTGCAAAATTTTTAAATTCTCTAAATAATGATGCCAATCCAAATAATAAAATCCCTGAAGAATTGATTGATGAATCAGAAAATATATCTATGTTTAATATTGAAGAATTTGAATTCAATACAATGCCTGGTCCTTTCCTTGATAATTTAGACAATACAGAAAAATTATTAGATAATTGTTCTGATGATGTGGTTTTTAGATGAAGATATTGTGATTTGTAAATAATTGTCTCAGGAATTTTCTATTATGTTCCCAAGTCTAATGGTTCAAATGCTTCTTTATCAGGAGAACTATACCATCCTTTACTTGTTTTTGGTTCAAATGTTAGTTGAATCCCTCTTCTTTCAACATTTTTAGTGATTTTTCTTTGTCCATGTGCTGCATCTGGACCATCTAACACAAACAAGGCCGTATTATCAAGATTACATGGTTCAAAAATAATTTTTGATTCATCTAATCCGTCTGATAGATATGTTCCACCTGGATCCCCTTTTTCCCAATCCTTAGAAAAATACACAAACACGATCAAAGTTTTATCACTTGCATTGTGAATATGTGCGCGCTGAAAGCCATCTTTTCTTGCATACATGAAGTTCATATGTCGTAGATTAGTTACTTCAACGCCTGTAAAATCTACAATTTTCTTTATACATTCTTCAGACCATAAATAACTTAGAAATTTATTCCATGATTCACTATATCGAGAATCATATTCCTCAATTATATCATGTTCCCTTGGAGTTCCATCGCTGTAAAATCTACCTTCATCTCTTTTCCAAAATTTTCTATAAGATAATTTCACTCCTTCTACAATTGCTCCTTCTTGTTTTTGCCACGTATCATCAAATTTTGGATAAGTTTCGTATAAATCGCTATAAAGTTCACTATCTACAAAATTTTCTATAAATGCCCATCTTGTGGGTTGATTATTTTTAAAATTTCTAGATTGTTCATTTACATTATCCCAATTAATTACACTCATCTTATTCTATTTTTTTCTGTTAACCTTGTTTAATATATTACTTAGAATTCCTTGCACAAATCCTTTGTACTCTCTTTTGATAATAGGTAAAAGTACAATTGTTTTCAGACTTAATTTTACATCAGTTTCTATATGACATAATGTTTTCATATTTTGTTCCGAAATAGTTATTGTAATCTTTGTTCCTTTTGCAATTCCATCTAAAATATTAGCTATAAACAATCCATATGATTTTTCCTCAATTTCAATTTCTAAAACAAATTCTTGTTTTATCAAAGAACGTAAAAATATAACCGCTTTAATTTTTGTTAGGTTTTCATTTTTTTCAATAATTTCGATTTTCTGTAATTGTCTTGGTAAATATCCTGAAAGATTTTCATAGTCTGTTAAAATTCCTATGAATTTATCTGAACTAAACTCTAATTCATTAGATGTTTGCATTATTACCATGTTCAATTGGCAAGCCAACCAATAGATAATCCTTGCTATAAAACTAATATTTTTTTATTTGAATATTTTATAATTTTCAATCAAAATTTTGCTTTGTTTACATAAACTTCATTAGAACTTGACATATTATCTGCCAAACTTATTATATTTAATACCATAATTCAATCCTAATGATAAAATCTGCATTACTAATTGTATTTGCAATGGTTGTTATCATAACTACAACTAATTCGTTCGCTGAAGATCAAAAAATTTGTAGTTTAGAAATTGATCATAACAATGACAGCATTCCTGATGTATTTCCAAATGGGCATCTTGATTTTTCATTTTGTGATCTAAAAGGAGTTGATATGAGCAATAGAAATCTTGTTGGGGCTAATTTTGAAAATGCTAATTTATCAGGTGCATATTTCTTTGAATCTAATCTAAAAGATTCTAATTTCAATAATGCAGTACTATATGGAACAAATCTTCAATCATCAAATCTTGAAGGTTCAAACTTCAAAAATGCAATATTAAGTGGTTCACTATTAAGGGATGCAAATGCAGAAAATGTTGATTTTAGTAATGCGAAATTACACAATGCAGAATTATACAAAACAAATCTGGTAAATGCTGATTTTACAAATTCAGATGCAACTAACGCAAATTTCTGTGGGGCTCATCTAGAATATATGAAATTCGATAATACAATTTTTAAAAATACTGATCTACATAATGCAATTCTAGTATATGCATCACTTGAAAATGCAATTTTTGAAAATACTAATCTCGTTGGTGCTGATCTATCTAATGCAAATATGGAAAATCAAAATTTACAGAATACAAATCTTTATGCAGCTAAATTATACAAAACAAATCTTAAAAATTCTAATTTAGAAAATTCTAGTTTGAGATTTGCAAATCTGGTTGAAACTAATTTAGAAAGTACTACTCTACTTAATACTGATTTTTACAATGCAAAAATCAAAAATACTAATTTTGAAGGAACATCTTTTGGAAACACAAATTTTTATGGTACAGAAATTCTTAGTGAATATCCAGAAATTGATAACTCAAAAATAATTTTTAATGAAAATGGGATGCCAATTACTTACTCACATTACGGTGTTTCAATAAACTCCAAGGAACCTGCATTAGATATTTCAAAAAATGATTTAACTGGTTTGATTATATCAGATCAGATATTCGCTGATCTATCTTTTGATAACAAAAACTTCTCTGGTACTGTTTTTAATGATGTTATCTTTGATAACATGAATATTCGTAATACTGAGTTTCATGGAACAGTATTCAATAATGTAACAATCAAGAATTCAATCATCATGAATTCTGATTTCAGTGGATCTGGTGCTAACAAACTAAAGATAATTAATTCTGACATTAATAATTCTAAATTCCAATGGATACGTGTATCTGCTTTATCCTTCACCGAATCGTCATTATCTAATAATGATTTTACAAATGCAAAAATTTCTGGAACAATTTTTAATGCGGTTGAACTTAGTAGTTCAAAATTTGATAATACTTCTCTACAAGATAGTAAATTCAATGATTCTTACCTAAATGATCTAAAAATAGAAAATTCTGATGTCCAACGTGTGAAATTCACAAATTCAGATGCTGCTGGTTTGGAAATTAATAACAGTCTAGTCCAAAAAATTTCATTTGATGAAACTACTATATTCTCTGATAATGTAAATCTCCAAATTTCTGTGGCAACAACTTTGGAGCCAATAACAAGTTATCTTGATTATATTGATAGAATAATAAAAAATCAACTTATTGAAAGATTTGGAATTATAGATAATCCTTTGTCTGAATTTTACTAAATTAATTAAAAAATTTTTTTTAATCTGTACCACTTCTATATCTTAAAACACATCGTATTTCATAACCATCATTATTTTTTGTTACTTCAAATGGATAATATGGTTTTTTTGCAGAACTAATATTTTCAACTTTAACTTTTCTTAAGACTTTGTGAAAACGTCTATTTGTTTTTTTCATAGTTGCAAGTGATTCGCAATTAATCATTTCATAATTATGTTTATCAAATAATTTTTTTAAAGCATTTTTACTAAAATGGAAAATATGAAATTGATTAGATACTGAACTTTCTAACATACTTGGATTTTCGCAATCTGGTACGATGAGACAAATAATTCCATCTGGTTTTATCCACTGTTTACATTTCTCTAGAAATTCATCTGGATTTTCTAAGTGTTCAAATACATGAGTAATCCATATAGCATCAACCTTTTCGTCAATTTTTAATTCTTCAAAAAAACTATTGATACATTTTCCATTATTTAATTTTGAATTAATTAATTCTACATTTTTTGGGTCTGGATCCACACCTGTCATTTGAAATCCTTTATCCTCTAAGAGAATGCATGATATACCTGTACCAGAACCAATATCCAAAATTGATTTTTTATTTTTAAGAAATGGTTGAAAATACGAATACCATGATTCAAAAGTTAATTTTAGATCTGCCACTTTTTTATCTGAAAAGTCAGTACCTGTAAACTCAGAATAATCTGATTTTTCCCAAAATTCTGATCTGTATGTATCACTTTCCTTTGTTTTCTCTTTAGTCTTAAAAAATCCACATGATGTACAGGCATATGTAATTTTATTTGCAATTTCTTTTTCATGTAGAATTTTATTACATATCAAACAATTCATAAAAATTATCTAATATTTTATGATAAAAATCTATTTTCTAATTAGAATTAAATTACATCATATTCTTCAAAATTCATGAAAATTCTAATTGCATCAGGTGCAGCTGGAGGTACTGCAAAAGGAAGAATTGGAAAGCATATTCATTTAAATGATTTTGGCAAAGCATTAGAAAAAAATGGTCATCAATACAAGTTAGTTTATGAAATTGACTATGTGAATGGTTTTCCTAGTAAAGATATCAAAAGCTGGTTTTCAAAAAAGGGATTCCATAAATTGATTGCTGAATATAAGCCAGATATTGTGTTTGTTGACAGACAATCACATTTTGCATTGGAATGTATAAAACTTAAAATTCCAACATTTGTTTATCTTAGAGGTCATTTTTGGTCTGAAGTAGATTGGGCAAAAAAAACAATTTATAAAAATGCATTTATGAGTTGGGTTCTTGATCAAAGAAAAAAAATTGCCAATAAAGTTTTTGCCGAATGCAATGGAATTTTTATGACTGCAGACTATCTTGATAGTGTTATTAAAGAACATATTCCAAACGCAAAAACTTTCCATTTCTTAGAAGGTCTTGATACTTCTAGATGGTACCCTCAAGAAGGTATGAAATTAAAACATCCTTGTGTCGGAATGTTACATGATGCAAATTGGTGGGGTAAGACAAAAGAAATGTTAATTCTAGAAGATGTAATAAAAAAAATGCCAAATGTACATTTTTACTGGGCAGGTGACGGACAATATAAACAACCAATTCTAGAAAAAATTTCAAAATTTGAAAACTTTCATTATTTGAAAAGTTTGAAATATCCAGATGAGGTAAGAGAATATCTAACAGAAATTGATATCTATGCTTTACCTACCGGAATGGATACAACTCCTTTATCTTGTAGAGAAGCTATGTCTATGGAAAATCCAGTTGTAGCATCCAAAGTTGGTGGTATACCAGAAATGGTTTCAGATAACAATACCGGATTTCTTGTAGATGAAGGTGATGCAGATGGATGGATTAATAAATTGACAATTTTGATTGAGAATGAATCACTTAGAACAGAATTTGGTAAAGCAGGACGAAAACGTGTAATTGATATTTTCAACTGGGACAAACTGGCCAAACAATTCATTGAAATTGTTCAAAATAATCGTTAATGTTTGATTATAACTTAATCATCTATTCGTATCTATTTGAAAAATTTTAATTTTAAATTCTGTATTTATTTTATTTGAATCATAAACTTTTTTGAAATTAGAATTTCTTTCAGAATAAATTTCTTCTAGTGATGGATTACTGTATGATTTTTCTTCAGTTATTCCTATGTATGTTATTTGGTTATCTTGATAATTCTCAAGAATCTCGTCAATTGTTCCTCCTGCAACATTAACAATCTTTTTTTGAAAATTTATATCTGTACTCAGTATTGGGAATAAATTTTTCTCTAAATCCATTATTTCTACATAATATGATTCTGGACCATAATCATTAATTTTACCTGGTAAATTATTAACAAATCTCGCAACATCAATTGCTTCTTTTTCATATTCAGAATCTATCTTTCTAAAATCTAAATAAATAACTGAGCTGATTACTATTAAAATAATCAAAGAAATTACAATTAAATTTTTTTGTTTAATTCGTTCATCTAATTTTTCAACTAAAAATAATGCGGCAATAATTAATACTGGTAACACAAACAATGCATATCTTATTTCTTCAAACCCTCTACCATATGCATACATTGCAGGAATCACTAAAAATGCACCTATAACTAACAAATATCTAAAATTAACATTTCTTTTTTTAATCAGGTAAATTATAGAATATGGAATAAAAATAAAACATAGAGGTAATAATGACATTCCAAAAAATTTTGGTAGGTAAATTATGCTTCTAATTATATCAAATCGATCAGCAGTATTACTGTTGATGCTATTCTCATTAATTACAACCGATGCGCCGCTAAATAGATGACTCAAAATACCATCTGATACACCCATTTCAATTTTCCATACCATCATTGAGATAATTATAACTAAAAATAATATGACACCGAGAATAATGAATTTTCTAAAATCATCATTAAAGTATCTGTGTAGAAAAATTATAGATGTTGGAACAATCAATAAAACACTCTCATAACGTATTAGACTTGCTAATCCTAAAATAATAAATGAACTTAACACATTAAATTTTTTTTTACTAAAAAATAATGCTAGATAACTAGTTATTAAAAAAACAAATAATGAATCGGTTATTCCTAAGAGGGAATTTTCAACAATATATGGTGAAAATATGTAAAAGCATGTTCCAACAAGTGCAATTTCATTTTTAAAAAACTTCTTTGCTAAAAAATATATTGGTAGAGCAGTAATTACAGAAAATATGATTGTACATGTTCGTTGAAATCCCATATAATCTAGATAATTTTCAGAATTTGATATTTGAAAAACCAGTGATAAAAACAATGACCATCCTGTATTTGGTAGATTATGATCCGCAGGTAAATTACCTATTATGGAAATATCTGTTCCTAATAGAAAATATCTAAACGCATCTAATGTTAGTGGAATTTCATAATCGATATAATTAAATCTAATAATTAATCCTAAACTAATTATCAAAATTAGAATGCTAGGTATTTTAAATGAATTTGAAATTAAAATTAAATTTTTCAAATACATTTCTTTTAATTTTTCCCTTCTCTAACAACTGAAACAAGGGAAAATAGAAGTATTGCAGTAATCAATAATACAACCGCGATAAGAATTGTTGCTGCACCAATTACAGTTAGATTTGTATTCAATCTGCCAATTTCAACATAATATTGAATTGCTAAATACGAAAATATTCCTCCGATTATAAAAAATACTAATGAAGGTATACCGTAAAATGTTAATGGCCGTTGTAAAGATGTATACTTTATTGTACTAACAATAACCGATGAACCATGGCTAATTGGATTATGTGTTGAAGTATCTCCTTGGTAGCTTATCTTTATAGGAACTTCTGAAATTTGAAAGCCCTTACTGCTTGCTTTAATTAAAATCTCAGTTGAAATTCCCATTCCTAGTTCTGATGGATTTAATTCATTCACAACTTTCTTTGAATAAGCTCTAAAACCACTTTGTGAATCAGTTAATTGTTTTTTTATACTTGCATTTGTAATTTTAGTAATTACTTTAATTCCAACTTTTCTATAATGTGGAACTTCTTTTTCACTATCATCTAAAAATCTAGAACCAATAACTAAATCGGATTTTTGTTTAATTATTGGTTCTGTTACTGTATTGATATCTTCAATTCTATGTTGACCGTCTGCATCAAAGGTTACTAAAACATCTCCATCCATTTCTTTTGCTTTGAAAAAAATACTTCGTATAGCTCCTCCATATCCTAAATTCTTTTCATGATCTATAACTATGGCCCCCATTTTTTTTGCAATTTCTGATGTTAGATCATTTGAGCCATCATTACAAACAATTACTGTATTGGTAATCTCCATTAATTTTGTAATTATTGAAGCTATATTCTTCTCCTCATTAAATGCTGGAATTCCTACAATTATCTTCAATTTTCAACCTTTTGATTAATTTTAAGATTTTAGCCTATAAAATATACTACTCAAAGTTTTTCTATTTTTTCGAA
>CEUQ01032436.1_pt1 | contig 14120 bp, 13 predicted proteins | sample 361491 | NCBI WGS metagenome assembly CEUQ01 (sample SAMEA2622796, study PRJEB7988) | marine metagenome | biome: marine biome (ENVO:00000447); feature: marine epipelagic mixed layer (ENVO:xxxxxxxxx); material: "saline water (ENVO:00002010), including plankton (ENVO:xxxxxxxx)" | depth 120 m | reverse complement strand
TTTTTATCAGGTTGGATAGGTATATCTTATTATATAAGAGGTGAATTTTATAGAGAAAAAGCAAAAGATTATGTGTCTGCAGCAGTATCTATGGGAGCCTCAAATAGACGGGTCATGTTTAAACATATTCTTCCAAATGCTCTTACTCCAATTATCACTTATGCACCTTTTGCCATTATTGGTTATATAGGAACACTTAATATGCTTGACCTTTTAGGTTATGGCTTGCAACCACCTGCTGCGAGTTGGGGAGAAATTTTAAAACAAGCATTAGAAAATTTAGATAATTGGCATATGCTAGTATTCCCAATCATAGCTATGACTATTACTCTTTTTATGATCACATTTATTGGTGAAGCTATAAGAGAAGCTTTTGACCCTAAAGTTTATTCGAGATTAAGATAATGAGTAAAAAATTAATAGAAGTCAAAAACTTAAAAACATATTTCTATACCGAAGCTGGTACAGTAAAAGCAGTAAATAATGTATCATTTGATATTTATGAAGGTGAAGTACTTGGAATTGTAGGGGAATCTGGTTCAGGAAAATCTGTAACATCCTTGTCAATCAATAGATTAATTCCAAATCCTCCTGGAGAAATTGTAGATGGAGAAGTTATTTATAAAAATCAAAATTTACTTGATTTATCATATGATGAAATGAGGAATATTCGTGGAAGAGATATTGCTATGATATTTCAAGAACCTATGACTTCATTAAACCCGGTTTTAAAAATTGGTGTTCAAATGAATGAGGTATTAATTAAGCATGAAAATTTATCTGAAGAAGAAGCTACAAAACGTAGTATTGAAATGCTAACCGCAGTAGGAATACCTGATCCAGAACAAAGAATTAATGAATATCCTCATCAATTTTCGGGAGGAATGAGACAAAGAGTTATGATTGCAATGGCTTTGCAATGTAACCCTAGCTTATTGATTGCTGATGAACCAACAACAGCATTAGATGTAACAATTCAAGCACAAATTCTTGATTTGATGATGGATTTAAAAGATAAAAGGAAAGAGGCTGCTATTTTACTTATTACACATGACCTAGCAGTAGTAGCAGAAACTTGTGATAGAATTATTGTTATGTATGGCGGTGAAATTCAAGAAATAGCCCCGGTAGATGAATTATTCAAAAATCCTTTACATCCATATACAAAAGCATTAATGCAATCAATCCCTCATTTAGATACTAAAACTGAAAGGTTATATGCCCTTAGAGGTATGGTCCCATCATTTATTGATATGGGAGATGAATGTAAATTCTGTAATCGTTTTAATCCAAATGATTGTGCCTGTAAAGGCACAAAGTTAAGCTATGAACTCTTTGAAGCTTCACCAAATCATTTTGTTAGATGCAATAAGGAATTAATTGATGGATAAACCAATTTTAAAAATAAAAAATTTAAATGTTGAATATCCACTTTTTGGAGGAATCTTACAAAGGGAAGTTAGTTGTGTCCATGCAGTTAAAAATTTATCGATTGATATCCCTGAAGGAAAAACAGTAGGAATTGTTGGAGAATCTGGTTCAGGAAAATCTACTCTTGGTAAAGCAATTTTAAATGTACTAAGCCTTACAGCCCCTGATGTCCGAATTACAGGGGAAGTACTATTAAATGAAAATGGTACCTATATAGATATTATGTCTTTATCCAAAAAGGAATTAGTTCAGTATAGACCAAAAATGCAAATGATATTCCAAGATCCTTTTTCATCATTAAATCCTAGAATGATTGTAAAAGATATTATTAGAGAGCCTTTGGATATACATACATCATTATCACAAAATGAAAAAGATGAAAAAGTAAGGTGGTTATTAGAAAAGGTTGGACTTTCAAGAGAACAGGAAATGAGATACCCTCATGAGTTTTCAGGTGGACAGAGACAAAGGATTGGTATTGCTCGTGCTCTTGCAACAGAACCAAAAATTATCATTGCTGATGAACCTGTATCTGCTCTTGATGTTTCAATTCAAGCACAAGTAATTAATCTAATGATGGACTTACAAGAAGAATTTAATCTGACAATTCTTTTTATAGCACATGATTTGTCAGTTGTAAAACATATCTCTACAAATATTGGTGTTATGTATCTTGGTAATTTAGTAGAGTCTGGTGATTCAGAAACTATTTTTAAAGATCCTCAACACGACTATACTAAAAAACTACTTAAAGCTATCCCTATTCCAGATCCAGATGGTAGAGAAAAAAGAAAGCAAGAAAGACTTCATACAAAATGATTTTAAAATCTATTTTATTATTGACTCTAAGTAATTTTATATTTGCTCATGGAGTGTCTGAATCTACAGCTAGTGCAATGTCCAATGCTTCAATATTAGATTTTATATATTTTGGTGCTGAGCATATGGTTACTGGCTATGATCATATTCTATTTTTAATTGGTGTTCTCTTTTTCTTAACTAGTTATTTTGATATTTTAAAATTTATTACTGCATTTACTGTAGCCCATTGTATAACTCTTATATTTGCAACTTATTGGGGAATCACAGCTAATGCCTATCTGGTAGATGCTGTTATTGCCTTCAGTGTTATTTATAAAGGATTTGAAAATCTGGATGGTTTTAAAAAAATATTTTCTACTGATGCTCCAAATTTAATTTTAATGGTTTTTATCTTTGGTTTAATTCATGGGTTTGGTTTATCAACAAAACTTCAAGAAGTGGCATTAGTTTCAGATATTAATTTAACATTATCTCAAATACTTTCTTTTAATGTTGGGGTAGAATTAGGTCAAATTATAGTATTAATAATTGCCTTTCCATTGCTATCAATATTAAGAGGAAAAATATTTAAAAAATTATCTTTGATACTTAATTGGGGGTTAGTATTTGCTGGATTATTATTATTAGCATATCAATTAAATAATTATTTTATATCTACCGATAATCATAATCACGAAGTTGAAAAACATATCCATCATGATGAACACCATCATCATAACCATTAAAACTTAATTGTCATAATTCATTATTTAAGCCAGTCTAATCTTTATAATAAATTTTTTATAAAAAATAAGGGCTTTGTATGAAAATAATTTTAATGTTTACACAGTTTATGAATAGACGTTCAATTCTTGGAAAGCTTTGCGGTATTTTTACTATAGCTTGGTTTGTATATAACCTTTTACAATTACTACCCTACCCATTTAGTGGGCGCCCCGATTATTTTTTAGTAATTAGTAGTTTGCTAGGTTTCTTTTTTTTAAAAGTTGAAATTAAATAATTATTCTTTTACAATTTTCAACTTACATAATTGTTTTGCTGTACTGATAATTGCTGCTTCAATATTTCTTGGCTTCCAATTTAAAATTTGATCTGCATTATTTGTGCTCAGCTTATATTTTACCCCTAACCTATCTAAAATTAATCTAACTTCTTTATCAAAAATAGAAAATAACCTGATTAATAAATTAGGTGCAACATATCTAGGCGAATTTTTAAAGCCATTATTTCTTAAAATATTAGCTATTTCTGAATACCAAAGTGTTTGTGAAGACAATAAAAATCTTTTGCCAGATGCATTTTTATTTAGCATTGCTTCAATATGCATATCTGCAACATCCTGTACATCTACAAGATCAAGACCAAAGTGAGCTGAAAAGGGCATTGAACCATCTAATAATTTTTTGATAGCAAGATTAGAACCTCCCATATCATTTGATAAAGATGGACCTATAACAACCGTTGGATTAATAGTACATACTTCTATTTTTTGTTCTTCATCTAAATTTTTAATATAATCCCATAAAGACATCTCGGCTTTTGTTTTGCTGATATTATAAGGATTTAAATTTGGATTTTTTAAATCAGTCCAATCATTATCATCAAAATCAGTTTTATTTTTAAATCCTGAACCAATTGCTGCAAACGATGAGGTCATCACAAATCGTTTAACTTTATTTTTAACCGCTGATTTAATGCATCTTTTTAATCCATCTACTGCAGGCTGAATTATATCATTAGGATTTTTAGGGAATCCTAGCATTAATGGCGATGCAACATGCAATACATAATCACACCCTTGAACCGCTTCATCCCATCCAGTATCCTTTGTTAAATCTAATTCACAAAATTCAATTTTATCTGTACAATCAACTACTTTAGAAATACTATCAATAACTTCAGATTGTCGATTCATTGATCTTAATGAAGTCCTTACATAAAAACCTTTATTAATTAATTTTGCAATACAATGTAGTGCAATATACCCTGATCCTCCGCTAACAAATACTTTATCCATTATGCTCCCTTTAAATTTTTATATAATTTATTAAAAAAATAAACTCTCATTGAATATGAAAAAAATGCAGACATTATACATGCTATTCCAATAGCATACCATGCCCAGTTAATATCTTTATTCATCACTTGAATAAATATATAAGACATAGAACACTGCAAAACTAATACCCTAAATAAAGCAGTAGCCATCATAGGCCATGCTTTTCCAATGGCTTGCATTGCACGAGTTGATACCATTGTAATACCAATAAATGGATACACAAAAATCATTATTTTAAAATATTGAATAGTTGTTTGAATAGCTTTATCAGACATCTCTATTTCTTGTATTGAAGATGCTGTTAAAAATAAAGGGGCAATATCTTCTATAAAAAAATATATTATAATAGAAAAAAAAGAAGCAATTGCAATAGACCAAATCAATGTATACCTAACCATAGGTTTAATTAAATCAAACCTATTCGCACCATAAAACATACCTAAAATAGTTACTTGAGAACTAGATAACGCAATTAAAGTAAGCGATACAAAATTTTCAATTCTATTAGAAAGATTATATGCAGCTACATCTGAATCTGCGATAAAAATAGAATTCATAATAAATAAACCTATTGACATAATTAACATAGAAATAGATGTAGGAATACCTATATGGAATATTTCTTTGCATATTTGAAAATCAAAATTGAGATTTGTAAATGAAAATTTGATATAGGTGCTTTGTTTTAAAAAAATAAAATATAAAAAAATAGATACCACTAAAATCTGACTTATAATAGTTGCATAAGCAGCACCTTGAATACCTAGCCAATCAATAAAAAAAGGATCTAAAATAATATTTACAATTGTCCCTATCCCTAATGCCCACATAGGTAACATAGATTCACCTTCACCAATTAAAATACCTCTAATAAAAATACTAAAAATCAAAAAACATGAGCCATATGCCATAATATAAAAATATTCCAATGCTAAGTCCAAAATATCTGGACCTATGCCTTGTAAGCTCAATAAATCTTTACCAAATAAATAAATAAAAGTAAAAATAACAATAGAAAAACAAATAGCCATCAGTATACTATTTTGTGCAACTAATTCAGCCCTATCTTTATCTTGTTTTCCAATATATTGTGCAATCATTGTAGTAGTACCTGCAGCTAAACCAAATGTAATCCCCATAATAATAAAATAAAAAGGCATCACATAGCCAAGTGCTGAAATAGCAGAAGTACCAATTTTACTACCAAGAAAATAAGTATCAACTAATATATAAATTGAATTAACAAATAAACCAATTGCCATTGGAATAGTTAATTTCCACAATGAAATATTTGGATTGTTTATAAAAGCTTGAAGCTTGCTATCACGATTCATTTATTTGAGGAATTTTTTAAATCTTTTTAAACTAATCTCTTGAAAAATATCATCGGAAATATCTCCATCAACTTCTAATGTATTAATTGATAATATTGTTCTATGTTTATCTTGAATACTTGTCACATCTATTTTAGAAATTATATAATAATCTGATATTTTAACATGTTCAAATAATTTTTCTTTAAGTAATTTATTATTTTTGTCATATGATTCTTCCTTAGTAATTAATAACTGATCTTTTGATACCCAAGAAAGATGACGTGAATATACACTTTCAGTATCTTTGCATATTGATTCTAAAATATACATATCTTCAGTTGTCTCTATTAGTGTGTATTTAAAGTCATCTAAGTTACGTGACAACATATCTTCAAAACTTAAATCACTACCCATAAACGAATCAGATTGACCTGATGATGAAATTCTTCTAATTTTTTTCAACTTTGGAATAAATAAACTAATTTTATCAATTTCATCAGATTCAATTTTTAAAAACCCAACGCCTTTATCACGTTTTGGAGTTTTAAAAAATAATAGCATTTTACTTCCATCATCTTTTGAAAGAGATATCATTTCTTTAGTTTTTTGTTTATCATTTTTAAGATTAATTAAATCCATTGTAATATTAGATTTAGAACTTTTTGGTTGTTCTTTTTGATCTATTTTTTTAGCTAAATCATAACCTGTTATATTCTGAGATACTAAAATATTTATAATACAAAATAAAGTTATAGCATATCTATACATTCTAACTCCTATATTTTTTTTATTTTTAATATTTGAATTAAACTTGAAAGAATCGTTAATGTCCCAAACGAAGTAGATATCATTGCAAACACCATTAAACCTCCCATATGATTTAACGGAATTAATATCGAAAATAATAGAGCAATAAATCCCATATTAGAAAAAACATCTAATAAAATTGGGTAACCTACATCCTTAGAAGTTTGAAAATTAATTTTATTAAAATCAAAATTATTAATTAAATTTCTTCTATAATCAGCTATATAATGAATTGAAAAATCAACCCCCACACCAATGATAACTGATGATAATAAAGCGGTCATATGATTTAAATCAATCCCAAAAATACCCATTAATCCAAAATTTAATACTACAGCTGAAGTGAGTGGTACAATAGAAAGTAAGCCCCATTTAATAGATCTAAAAAATAGTCCTGTTATAAATAATATTAAAACAATTGATAATAAAATGCTGGTAATAGAGGACTGTACAATGATATTAACAAAGTCATTAATAAAAACTGATAAGCCTGAAATTTGAACATGGAATTCTTGTTGGTTAAAATTTTTATCAATATAATTTTCTGTCTCTTCAATTAATGTTTGTATCTCAGCAGTTGAAATAGTTTTAATCATTGCTGTAATTAATAATTGGTCCAATTCTAAAAATTCTGAATCATATTGTTTACCTAACAATGGAATTAAATCATCCTCTATATCTTTACTACTGAAACTGAGCATAGAGTAAGTACCAGATAACAATGAATCCTTTGGGCTTTGAGGAATAAATTCAGAATTAGCATCCATCATAGTCTTATATGATTGTCCTAAAATATCTATGAATGAAAAAGTCATGCTAATTTGATCATTCTGTTCTAAGAATTCTTGAAGCTTATATACCTTTAAGTAGGTATCATAATTAGGCTCTCCATCACTATCAGTAATATTAGCTGTTAATTTAATTGAAAGATTCATCGTCCCTGTAAAATTATCATCGACAAAAACTGTACTTTCTCGAATAGGATTCCCCTCTTTATAAAACTTGATTACATTTACTTCAACATTAACTAGCCATATTCCTGCAATAGATATTAAGACTATTAAAGAGCCTCCTAATAATACTTTTTTTGGATAAGTATTTACAATATAACCTATATAGTTAGTTAATTTTTCTAATATACTTTCTTTAGCAATTGCTTGAGAAGTTAAGGACCATTTTTTAAGCATAATTAATGAAGGAAGCATTGTACAAGATAAAAATAATGCCCACATTACACCAAAAGCAATTCCAAATGAATAGCCTATCATATATTCTAATGGAGAAGAAATCATTGTGATGAAGGCTGCAGAAGTTGTAATAGAGGTTAAAAATATAGGCTGTATCAAACTATCCATAGTCGTTCGAACAGCTGTATCTAAATCTTTGCTCATTCTAAATTCTCTAAAAAATCTAGATACAATATGCACCCCATCAGAATTTGCAATGGTTAATAAAATAATTGGCATTGAAGTATTCATCATAGTAAAATCAAAATAGTTGCTGCCTGTCAAAAACCTCATCCATCCCATAAAACCAAGCATTGCTAAAAATGAACAAATAATCGTTAATAAGATTATACCCACTGCATAAACACTTCTGAAATTTATAAATAAAATTATAAACATGATGACAATACCAATTAACATTAATGTACTAACATCCTTTTTAATCAAGCCTGGTGTTTCTCCAGCTAAATAAGGTTGCCCAGCAAAATGAATATCATAGTCACCTAAATATTGATATGCTAAATCCTTAACTTGCAATACAATATCAGAAAAACTTGTATCATCAATAGGCCTAATCGCAATATTTAAATAATCATTATTGTTACTAACAATACGTTTTTTTTGCTCTGGATTATCATTTAAATAATTACGAATGTCCCTTAAAAAATTTTCAGTAATTGCATCATCGTTAAAATTCTTCATAAAGTCTTCATTTTGCAATAAACCAATATCTAAGAAATCATTATTATTATCAATTTTATTGTATGTTGATAAAGATATAACTTTATCAATTTTATCTGACATATTTTCTAAAATAGCATCAGTAAAAATTTGGCTTTGAGCTACTGCCCATTTATCTTCTAAAATATTTTGATTGGATCGTCCAAATGCTACAAAAATAAATTCTGTTTGACCAAATTCTTCCTGAATATTATCCCAAATTATTTTAGATTCCATATTCTGAGGAAAAGTTTTAACAAGATCATCATCAATCTTAAAATTTTGAAAGCCCCAAAAAATAAATAAGGTTAATAATAATGATACAACAAGTGTCCTAATCGGGCTGGCAGTTGATTGGTTAATTAGATAATTTTTGGATTTTGAAAACATAATGTTAGTATTTAATAAATGTGTTTAAATTTACACATTATTTCGTAATTTTTATATGTAACATTTTGTTATTAATTATATAATAAACAATGAGGTTTCTTTATGTATAGTAATATGAATGATTTTATAGAATCAGTAAAATTAAAAAATCCAAATGAAATAGAATTTCATCAAGCAGTGCATGAAGTGATTGAATCTATTTGGGATTTTGTAATAGATAATCCACAATATCAATATAATGCTATATTAGAAAGAATTACAGAACCTGAAAGAGTACTTATGTTTAGGGTTCCTTGGATGGATGATAAAGGTATAATACAAATTAATAAAGGATATCGAATTGAATTCAATTCAGCAATTGGGCCATATAAAGGTGGCTTACGATTTCATCCATCAGTTAATTTGAGTATTTTAAAATTTTTAGGTTTTGAACAGGTGTTTAAAAATAGTTTAACTACTCTACCAATGGGTGGTGGAAAAGGTGGTTCTGATTTTGATCCAAAAGGTAAATCAGATAATGAAGTAATGAGATTTTGCCAATCATTTATGACTGAATTGTCTCGGCATATAGGTCAGCATACAGATGTTCCTGCTGGTGATATAGGTGTAGGTGGTAGAGAGATTGGATTTATGTTTGGTCAATATAAAAGAATAAAAAATGAATTTACAGGAGTATTAACAGGTAAAGGCTTAAATTGGGGCGGGAGCCTTATCCGTCCTGAAGCAACAGGTTATGGAGCAGTATATTTTGCACAAGAAATGCTAAAAACTAAAAATGAATCTTTTAAAAACAAAACTGTGGCTATCTCTGGGTCTGGAAATGTAGCACAATTTGCAGCAGAGAAAGTTATAGAATTAGGGGGTAAAGTAATTACCCTATCAGATTCGTCAGGTACAATATATGATAAAGATGGCTTGAATACTGAAAAGTTAGATTATGTGAAAGATTTAAAAAATAATAAAAGAGGTAGAATCCAAGAGTATACCAAAAAATTTAAAGCTGAGTATTTTGAAGGAGAGCGCCCTTGGAATAAAAGATGTGATGTTGCTCTACCATGCGCTACACAAAATGAAATTAATCTAAATGATGCAAAAACTCTTATTAAAAATAAATGTGTTTGTGTAGCAGAAGGTGCCAATATGCCAACAGAAACTGATGCTGTACATGAATTTATAAAAAATAAAATTTTATTTGGCCCTGGAAAAGCAGCAAATGCAGGTGGGGTTGCGGTATCAGGCCTTGAAATGAGTCAAAATAGCATGCGAATAGCTTGGAGTAAAGAAGAAGTAGATCAAAGATTAAATCAAATTATGAAAGATATTCACACTCAATGTACAGAGTATGGTTCAGAAGAAGGTTTTATCAATTATGTTAAAGGTGCAAATATCGCAGGATTTATTAAAGTTGCTGATTCTATGATTGATCAAGGTGTAGTATAAAAAATAAAGCTTCTATTTTTCAAAAATAATACCCTTACCAGATGTCCCATCAATGATACATTTTAATGGATTTTCCATTTTTAATAATTTTACATAATCTGTAGATTTTTCTATTTGAGCTTTATTTAATAAATTCCAATTAATATTTTTTTTAGTCTGCTTCTTATTGAATGTAAAATAACCTAAATGTAAGCTCGTTAAATTCTGAAAAAAATGACTACCAAACGAAGGATCCGGCTCTAACCCATCAATTCCTAATTCAATAATAATTTTTGCATTATTGATTTGTTCCCAGTTTGTTGGAATACCAAGCCAAGGATCAGAGGAACCCCATCTACCTGGACCAATTAATAAATAAGGATTTTTACTACCTAAATACTTATTTAATTCTTCAATTTGATAAGCTATTATTTTTGATTGAGAAATATCAAATTTTGTAATATCAACATATATGATGTATTTAATTTCATTAATTAATCCCTCACCTAATACAAGGTCACTTGTGCAAAATAATGCTTCTTTTGGTATATCATCATTTATAACAGAACGATTAAATGAATTAATAGTCATTGGTTTAATTTGCAAAAGCGAAAATTCATCATCTTTATTATCATTAATATTAACTGCGAATTCTATTTCTACAGGGCACCCTAAAGATGATTGCCCATATTCTAAAAAATATTTTAAAATATCTGTTAGTGGAAATCGATTGTATTTTAAAATTCCTGAAAAGTTTAATACTCTAGGACCAGCTCCTAATAAAGAATCTCTTAAAACACCGTCATTTGTATCTAATACAGAAGCTAAATATTTTAATTCACCATCCTTTTCTGCAGTATCAAGTTTATATAAATGTAAATTATGTGATTCTCCTTTAAGCATGGGGTTTGATCCATCATTTAAATTAAGAGCATAAAATTCATTTTGAGAATTATCTAATAAAGTATCAACAGAATAATATTGAGATAATATATCTGGATAATAAGGTGAAAATCGTAATGATTTTTTGCCTTCTGCAATAGTTTTTCCTAAACCTAATGCAATAGAAGCTACCCCTTGATTACGTTTCATATGAGAAACAGGATAATAGTTATAACTCTGTGCAACACCACTAAATGTAGGATAAAATTTTCCATTATGATTTTTTCCAATCATTTCCATAATTATAATTGCCATTTTTTCTTCATCATGACGTTGAACAAATTGTGACAATAATGTTTTTGGACCTTTAAAAAAAGTAGAGGCATATATTCTTTTTATAGCTTCACAAACTTGACTTAATTTTTCTTTTTCATTAGTTGAGCAATTAGGTAGCATGAAAGTAGCATACATACCTGCAAGTGGTTGATATTGAGAATCCTCTAATAAGCCAGAAGATCTAATAGCTAATGGTGTGTTAATAGTTTTTAAAAATGATTTAAGAGATTTAATTAATTCTTTAGATAAACGTGCTTTCATAAAATGATTAATAAGCTTTTTATTATCGGTATTATCTAATGCAATTGCCCATAAATTATTTTGATCCATAAATAAATCAAATGAATCTGTTGATATAACCGCAGTTCTAGGTACTCTTAAATTAATATTAGAAAACTTTTTAATAATATTTTGTTTATAAATATTTTCATTTAAAAAAGCTAATCCTCTAGCTTTTCCTCCTAATGATCCTTTTCCAATACGTAAAAAATTTGAGTTTTTAATTATTTCATTTTTGAATTGAACAAGTTTAAATTTTTCTTTACTATGTTGTAATGCATTTTTAAGTAAATCTATGTGATATAATCGTCTATCTTCAATATTATCAAAATGAGAATTTTTTAATTTTCTAAATTGATTAGCTAAATCAAAATCTCCTCTTACTGCTAACCAATTAGAAAAATGATTTCTAGATGCATGATAAATTAAAGATTGAGTAGAGATTTGAGAAATGCCCTCTAACAATTCTTGAATATTGCTCGCTTCTATAGTTTCATTTTTTTTATTATTTTTTTGAAATATAAAATTTCCAAACCCAAAATTTTTAATTATTAAATCTCTTAAATCATAATATAATGTTGGTGAATTTTTATTTAATAATAAATCAGTGATATGAGCAATATCATTAGATATAGAAATATCAGTTGTTTGTAAAATAATAGGAATACCCTCATCTTTTGATTGAGCATATTCAGAAAATTTAATCCCTGCTTTTAAATCTTTTGTCTTATCCTTAGGAAATCTAATATCAGATATAATACCTAATAGGTTATTTTGATATTCATCAAAATATTCAACCGCCTGCTCATAATTTTGTGCTAATAAAATTTTTGGACGTTTTCTCAAATGTAATAATTTTTGAGTATCATCAAGACTCTTACCAATTAATTGCTTTGTATGATATACAATTAACTTATATAGCATAGGTAATATGCTGGAATAATATCTAGGAGTATCTTCTACCACAATAATTGATCTTATATCTCCTAACTGAGTATCTCTTGAAACATTAACTTTATCTTCTACATATTTAATAATCGCTGGAAATACACTTGAATTCCCAGACCAAATAAATATGTTATCAATTGTTTTTTTGTAATTTGATGGGAGTTGAATTAATTCTGATTCATCAAAGACTAATAATATAATTGGTTTGTCAGGATATGATTTTTTAATTTTTTTGGACAGCTTAATTGGGTTCATATCTGAGATCCTAAGCATGATAATAATTAAATCAAATAATCTTTGCTCTAACATCCCCATTGCATCGCCTGCTGTTGAAGCATTCCATAATCTAGGAGCATAACTAAGATTCATGCCAAGGTATTCAGTTAAAATTTGCTCCGTTAACCTTCCATCTTCTTCTAAAATATATGAATCATAATCACTGGCTATCAATAGAATTTCATGTACTCTATATAACATTAAATCTTGATAATCAGTTGGTTGAATTGTGTTGCTAATTAATGAACTCCTTATTTGTTAGTGTAGTCCTTGATAGATAAAGTTAATTTAAACTCAGCAACTATATCATCAGAGATTTTAGGTGTCTTAGCAATAATATTTAATGTGTAATTTTGTCTTTCTTGAGTAGTAATGGCAGTATCAACTAAATCTTTAATAGCTAATCCATCTTTGCAAATAAAATGCACATCAGATTCAGCTCGTTTTAAAAATTTAGCATTAAAATCTTTAAATAATAAAATTATTTTTCTCTTTGATTTTTGAATAGGTGGCAATGCTAAAAATCCACCTGTAATATCAGCCCCAACAGATAAAGCTCCAAAATACATGGTGTTAATATGATTTCTAGTCCTGCGATTTAGGGGAATTTTAATCTCTAATGTTGTTTCATTAAATTTTATAACATGTGGCCTGCAGTAAGCTATCATAGCTACTTTGGTCATACCAAATAATCTGATCATCCATGTTAATTTGGTGATTTTACTAAACATTAATCATCAATAAATTCAACAGCATGAGTTCTAACATTATCAAACTGCCCATTATCATATTGAATTTTAAATGTAGTAGGATAATGAAAAATATTAATCAAAGTTACTATTTCACCAGTTTTTTTTAATTTTAATTTTGTCCCCAAAGGGATAGTATTCATATTTCTATAAGTCATCGGTCCTAATTAATAAGTTTACTTAACATTATTAAAATTTAATGAAATTTTAATTGCATTTATATATTTTTTTTTGATTGAAATCACAACATTCAAACTAACCCTTTTTTATATTGATAGCAGGTTAAAGAATATGGAGGTCAATATGAAATACCCAATGATAAATACAAATAATTTAACTAATAATAGAATAATTTTTGAGCCAACAGACGATGATTTGGAAAAAATTGAAGCAGAAGTAGATAAATTATTAAATGAAGATAATTAGAGTGACCCAGGAAGGATTCGAACCTTCGGCCAAT
>CEUQ01189794.1_pt1 | contig 14256 bp, 14 predicted proteins | sample 361491 | NCBI WGS metagenome assembly CEUQ01 (sample SAMEA2622796, study PRJEB7988) | marine metagenome | biome: marine biome (ENVO:00000447); feature: marine epipelagic mixed layer (ENVO:xxxxxxxxx); material: "saline water (ENVO:00002010), including plankton (ENVO:xxxxxxxx)" | depth 120 m | reverse complement strand
TCAAATATTTCACCCATTTCAGAATTGTTGCCTTTTTCATCCATTTCCTTCAGCCATATGGCGTGGTGATCCGTTGGTTGATCTTCGTATTCAATTTGGTTACCCCCATCTTTTACAGAAGTATCATTGCCAGAGGTCCATTTTTTCATCTTTGCGGAGATCATTGGGTAACGAACGGTACCGAATTGCACAGCGAGGTAACGAGAGGGAGTGGTGCCAGTATTAAAATGCTGATGAAACATTTGTTCTGGTGGAGTAACTACAACACCATGATCCCAGTCAATTCGAACTCTCTCTTGTTCTTTGCCTTCATACCACAACATTGAATATCCCTCGCCATCGATGGTGAAGACATTGGTACCACATGTATGACGATGTGCCTTTTTATATGTGCCGGGAACTATTTGTGAGGTGTGGCAACCCATTGTACTGTCGGATAAAACCCAACGAAGGCTCGATGAGCCTTTTCCACGTGCAGCCCAATCTTTCAACTCGAAATTTGTAATATCTGCGACGAAATTTGTTTCCCATTGATGACGGCCAGGGCGGATTTCAATCATTTGTCCTTCGCCTTTAAAGTATCCATTAGGCCCTAGTCGTTCATGGAAATCGCGCTCCGTGTTAAAAATAAATTCTTCATTTCTAAATAGTTTAATTAGGAATGGAAAATTGTGAATGGAGGCGAGGCGTGCAGGTTCAGTACCTGAACCGTTAAAATGTTGGTATTTGGCATTTAGAGGCACCGAGAATAGAGAATTTCTGCCCCATTCAAATGCGTGTTTTTCGCCGTCAGGAGTTTCAATTTGGGTCGAGCCATAACCGTCAATCACATATATAATTTCTTCATAAAGGTGATGTAACTCATGAGATTTGGCTCCTGGTTTTAATTCAAAACAAAATATTGAGTTGTAGTCATCTCTGCCTTTGAGAAGGCATATCGCTCCATTCATTCCATATCGATCCCATGGCTTAGTCAAAAGCTTTGAAAGGTCCATGCCAAAATCTTCTATTACCGGCACGGGTTGCTCTTCGCACCACGCGAGGTAGCTATCGTGAAGGAAAGGGGGTTGTTTCGCATTACGTTGAGGGTTGGTCATTAAAAAATTCCCTAATTATATATTGTAAAATTTGGATTAGTTATATGAAGGGAGAGGTTTATGGTCAAACGAGTATCCCGGTAAAAGAGCTGATGAATGTTTTAGCTTAAAAATCTAAACTTTTTAATTTAGTCTTAACCAATATTTTTGAGTTTCTTTCGGTAATAAGCAGCACGCTTGACGTAAGATGTTATATTACGTTTTAATATTTTTATAGCTTTGGTATCCAAGGGTCTTATTACCTTACCTGGGGACCCCATAACTAATGAGTTGTCCGGGATGACTTTACCTTCTGTTATTAGAGAGTTAGCACCAATCAGACAGTTTCTTCCAACCTTGGCGCCATTAAGAATGATACCTCCTATACCAATTAAGGAACCCTCCTCAACAGAGCAGCCATGCAACATACATTTGTGACCTACAGATACATTGGCGCCAATATTAATTGGAAATCCAGGGTCTGTGTGAAGGACACAACCATCTTGTATATTTGATTTTTGTCCAATTGTAATAGGCTCGTTATCAGCTCGTATGACTGTGTTCCACCATATACTAACCTTATCCCCTATGGATACAGCTCCAATAATGTCTGCACTGTCCGCGATATAAAAGTCTTCAGTTTCTGTATTTAGCTTACTATTTCCGAGGGAATAAATCATTTCCACGCGCGATGTTTAAACAGGAATTACAAGAAGTGTGTCAATACGTCTTGAGTCTAGTATAACCTTCCGCTCTTTAAATTTTAGTTCTCCATCAACTTCCTTAATTGTGTCGAGGGTTTTGCCGCATAAAAATGTTGTCATCTCTCCATCTGGCATGGTGCGGGTAACGGTAAAGTTTGATTGTGTCCTTGTCTCGTCCTTATTTGAGTCAATGATTTTTATTGCACTTACCATATGACAGTATACGTGTGGTTCGAATATATTGGCTTCGCGAAGGGCAGAAATTCTGTCTTCAAACATGCCACGTCCATCGCAATAGATTAATGCAACCGGTAGATTAAGGTCATAGTTTTCTCTAGTAATAATGTGATAACGGGCGTCTTTTGTGAAGAAATCAGGCCAATCTTCTAATCTGTCTTCATCGATACAATGAATGTAGTTGGCAAATAATGCGTCAACCCTCAGCCGCGATGCCAAGTCTCGTTCAAGTTGGAAAGAACTGTCCATTATAATTTTCCTAAACAGCCATGCATTGCCGCCAACCTTTCCAAAATCCCCGGACTGCAGATTCTGTGACTCTTGAACCTTGACTCGGTTCGATAACCCTACCACCCATCGGAAGGATTGTCTTGGCGTCGACATTAGCCATAGCCGCTTTTTGAATAAAACCACCCACGCATCCGTCTTCCATAGAAATAAAGCCAGCGGGCCCAACTAAATTATTAACTTTTAGGCGAAGTTCATCCATCTCTAAGTCATCATCTTCAAATCCTAGAATTGTCCAAATCAACTCACTTTCATTCACCCCCCGAGGGATTAATTGCCGCACTGCCAAGGCGTTGAGAATTTGTTGTAAAACCATAGTTGGGAACACTGTCTGAATAGAATTGGTAATAGAATCTCCAAGCTCTAAAACATGTTCCATCATTCGGGTATCAGCCAGGTTGTAATCATCCTGTTTTGCCCTTATTTTTTCTTTATCTATATTTTTATCAGCAATTTCTTGACGTTCTGTATAGCTAAGATGGTGCCAGCCACTATCACTTAGCTTGATACCGCCACTCATCGTTGGCCGAACGACGCCAAAGGTATTATGGAATACATGGAGGAGGCTTGCGTGATATGAGTCTTTATTATTTTCGACATAAAGTTTCCAATTATTAGGGAAGACTTGGCTATGATAACCTAAAACTTTTAGTGGTTTGATGAACACTCGATCGATATTTGTCATAAGCTCATCCCCTATGTAATCGGAAAAGCAGGGTGTGCTATCGCTGTAAGTGCCCATGATAAAGCCGCGAACGTTTTCGATGCGGATGCATTCTAGGCCGTGATCATCATGTTTGAATTCTTCGGTAAGCCCACCCTGACCACGTACTCCCTTTCCGAAGGCAACGCCAGTTAGTTTTCCACGTAAATCATATGTCCAATTATGATAAATGCAGGCAAATTCCGATACATTTCCCCGTGGTTTGTAACAGATCATGGAGCCCTTGTGAGCGCAGCGATTAACCATTGCGTTAATATCACCATTTTCATCACGTACGACGATGATTGGCGCATCACCGATATTGGTCATTTTATAATCGCCAGCATTTGGAATTTCACATTCCAGACATAGGAAATTCCATGTAGGCCCCTGAAACAGCAGCCGTTGTTCCCGTTCGTACAAATTTTGGTCTGTATAAACACGATACGGGACTTCTGAAACATCTTCAGAAGGCCACACAAAATTTGAGCTGCGGTCGAGTTGGGCAGTATCCATTTTAAAACTCCTCAATTGTAGTGCTAGAATAACGCAAATGGGGGTGGGGTGAAAAGTATAAGTAACCTTAAAACCGAAAATATTTGTTGGCAGGTTTCTCTTAAAGCAGATGGCTATTAGGATAAAACCATTGGCCACCCGCGAGGAAAAATATTACTACTGACAAGGGACTTTAAAATGCCTACATCTGACGGAATAGAAATAATAGCTCTTGAAGAACATTACTGGGACACGATTATTACAGATAATTATTCGGGACCTAATTCCACGCGCCGTGGCCCTATTTTGGAACGTCTGTACGACCTTCACGATTTACGTATTAAAGAAATGGATCAATCAGGTATCGATATTCAGGTTCTCAGTCATGGAGCCCCTTCGGCTCAGCGCCTTGATGACATCTCCGGGCCGGTGATAACACAAAAAGCAAATAATAATCTTAATAAGATAATAAAAACCAATCCAGATCGTTTCCAAGGCTTTGCGGCACTTGCTACTGCCGAGCCTAACTCAGCAGCAGATGAACTAGAACGTTGTGTTAGGGATTTCGGGTTTAAGGGCGCAATGATCCACGGCCTAACTAACGGCGAATTTAATGACGGTAAGAAATATTGGCCGATCTACGAACGGGCGGAGCGACTCAAGGTTCCAATTTATCTGCACCCTGGTTATCCTCATCCCGATGTTATAAATGCCTACTATCAGGATTATCTTGATGATTTTCCTGCATTAGCGACTGCTGGCTGGGGATACACGGTTGAGACGGCGACGCAAGCCATTCGTATGGTTTTGTCAGGTGTATTCGATGAATACCCAAAGCTTCAGATGATTCTTGGTCATATGGGAGAGACATTACCTTTCCTTCTTTGGAGGATCAATCAAGCTTTATCAAGGATAGAAAATACGCAAACTCGGTCGTTTCGAGAAATCTTTGAATCGCATTTTCACATTACGACCAGCGGCAACTTCTCTAATCCGGCTTTATTGTGCACTATTCAGGAAATGGGTATCGACCGGATTATGTTTTCGGTAGATTATCCATTTGTAGAAAACGAGCCGGGTAAGGAGTGGGCTGAAAATATCAGCCTTTGTCTTCAGGACCGTAAAAAGCTTTTAAATGGTAACGTTCGAAAATTATTGAATTTTTGATCCATAGATAGTGACGCCAAAAGAGGAAACAGAGAATGGCAGAGGGATATGATTATATCATTGTTGGTGCGGGGTCGGCTGGGTGTGTCCTAGCCAACCGATTGAGTGAAGACGCAAATGCTAAAGTGTTACTTTTAGAGGCCGGTGGGCGGGATTTAGATCCTTTAATACATATTCCTATTGGTATGGGAAAAATATATGAGCATCGTCTGCATGATTGGAAATATGTTTCAGAAATTGAACCAAATTTAAATAACAGAATACTACAAGTTAAACGTGGAAAGGTTCTCGGTGGGTCGTCTTCTATAAACGTAATGGCGTACACGCGCGGTCATCCTAGTGACTTCGATCGTTGGGCTCAAAAGGGTGCATTAGGTTGGACACATGCCGACTGTTTGCCTTATTTTAAGCGCTGCGAAAAATGGGAGGAGGGGGAAACCGAACAACGCGGCGGTGGCGGCTTGTTAGGAACCAGTTGGGCAACAACAAAAGACCCATTATTTCCAGCATGGATTGAAGCCGCTAAAGCGGCCGGTTTGCCGGTTACCCAAGATTATAATGGTCCTCAACAAGAGGGTTTTGGTCGCAGCCAGTATACCATCAAGGACGGAAGGCGCTGTTCTACGGCGGTGGCATTTCTCAAGCCTGTAATGCACCGCTCAAATTTGACTGTAATAACTAAGGCTCTCACCAGTAGGCTGATAATCCGGGGAACGAAGGTCATTGGTATTGAATATTTAAAAGGAGGGAAAACGATACGAGTGGATGCGAATGAAGAAGTAATACTGTCTGGCGGCGTATTTAATTCACCTCAAGTATTAATGTTATCCGGTATAGGTCCGGCGGATCATTTGCAAGATATGGGAATTGAAACGTTGGTAGATCTTCCAGTTGGAAAAAATTTACAAGACCATCAGACTGTTTCTATTTCGTTTTCGCGACCGACGAATACTAGTAAGTTTCGCGATGATATGAGGTTCGATAAGGCTGCGATAGGCATGTTACAGTCATATTTCCTGGGTAGAGGAACTGGTAGCATTGTACCCGGAGGCATGCATGCTTTCATAAAAACTCGACCTGAGTTAGCCGTGCCAGATATTGAGTTCATGTTTCGGGGTATTCCAGACGATGCAAAAACCTGGTTTCCTGGATTCCGACAACCCTATGAGGATGGTTTTGGTATTAAACCGGCCCTTTTACATCCCGATAGTAGAGGTGAAGTTTTGCTGCGATCAAAAAATCCGGCTGATCATGTCCGTATTTTTTTCAATTTTCTATCAGCACCAAACGACCTGCCAACATTACGTGAGGGTTTCAAGATTGGACGTGACGTGGCCTATCAGGCGCCGCTGGATCCATTTCGAGGCGAAGAATTAGAACCAGGGCCCGATGTAAAAACAGATGATGAAATTGATGAATATATCAGAAATAATCTTATCACTGTAGAACACCCGACTTGTACTTGCCCCATGGGGCAGGGCGCTGAAGCGGTTCTTGATCCTGAGTGCCGAGTCTTTGGAGTTGAAGGGTTGCGTGTCGTGGATGCTTCAGCAATGCCTGATCTCGTTTCAGCTCATACTAATGCCTGTGTTATTATGATGGCTGACAAGGTGTCAGATATGATTCGGGGTCGAAGTCCCCTTAAACGGGAGAAAGCAGCATAAAATTTACAGTTCGATGTTATTCTCTTTGACATTTAGAGCTAAATCCCTATAGTTCGCCGCCATTCCCGAGAATGTTGGTTAAAATTGCAAAATTGCTTCAACCACGCCGCCGGTGAAACCGGGTCGGACTATCGGGACAAGAACGCTGATAAAAATAGGAAGTTAAATATGACCAAACGGGTCCAAGCTAAATACAAAATCAACCGGCGCTTGATGTGTAATCTTTGGGGGCGGCCAAAGTCGCCCTTCAATAAACGAGAGTATAAACCGGGAGAACACGGACAATCACGTCGCCGCAAGTCCTCAGATTTTGGTACTCAGCTAAACGCGAAGCAGCAGCTTAAAGGTTACTATGGAAATGTAACAGAGAAGCAATTCCGCAGGGTTTACTCCGAGGCAGAACGACGCAAGGGGGACACTTCTGAAAATCTTATAGGATTACTAGAACGTCGGCTTGACGCAGTTATCTATCGGATGAAGTTTGTGCCCACTGTATTTGCAGCACGTCAGTTTATTAACCACGGACATATTAAAGTTAACGGTAAACGTGTTAACATTCCTTCTTACAGGGTGAATGAAGGTGATTCAGTCGAAATTAGAGAGAAGTCTCGTGAAATCCCGATGGTTTTGGAGGCTATTGAAAGTCCAGAACGTGAAATTCCAGACTATATCGAAGTTGATTATAAGAATATGAAGGGTAGTTTCACTCGCACACCAATGCTAGCGGATGTTCCATATCCAGTACAAATGGAACCAAATTTAGTGGTTGAGTTTTATTCGCGTTAGATATTTATCTTTAAATTTTTAAAAGCCACGGCAGGCGCTTGTCGCAAATATATCATTCTTTTAAGAGACGGTAACTTTGTTATTCTATGTTAGGTCAAGCGCATACAAGAATTTGTAGGTCAAAAAATACACCCATTAGTTTGAGGGCTAACATCAATCCCCTTTATAGCTTGTAAGGTCAATGATCTCGAGTACATTTCCGTCAGGGTCTTCAAAATATGCTCTTGGACCGTTTACCGCACCCCCCTGTCGATCTTCCTCAAAATGGAATTTGATGTCGTCCCGTTCCTTCAGTTGTTTTACAGCTGCCTCATATTCTTCATGCTCAACTATCCAGGCATGGTGTATATCTTGTTCACCAGCCTGATTAATAGCATGCTTTGTTTTTGTTAAAATTACACAGTCGCCGCCTGAGTCCATGAAAACCATGCCACGGTTGTGATTGACCTGTATAGGTTTCATTCCTAGAACATCTTCATAAAATTTTTGGCTTCGTTCTGTATTGGTCACAGGAATCGTAAAGTGAGCTAGACCCTTGGTTTGTACTAATGTCATAGGATTCACCTGTTTATTTTTTTGACGTATTACGTCTCTACTCTGCTGTATCCGCACCTTCTAAATTTACTTCAATTCCATTTGTATTCATGAACTCTATTAGTTCGCCACTCTCAAACATTTCCCGTACAATATCGCAGCCTCCCACGAATTCACCTTTGACATAAAGTTGTGGAATGGTTGGCCAGTTGCTGTAAGTCTTAATACCTTCTCGAAGTTCGGGGTCCGCTAGTATATCAATGCCTTTAAACTGAACACCCATGTGGGTTAGAACCTGAACCACAGCGGAGGAAAAGCCGCATTGTGGAAAGACTGGGGTGCCCTTCATGAAAAGAACCACATCTGTCTCCGAAACGGACTGTTCTATGCGTTCAAAAACTGGATTGTCATTCATAATTTAAAACCTTTGTTTTCTATGTTAACAAAATTATTCTTTATTGGGTTCTGATGTCTGCAGTGCTAATGCGTGTAATTCCCCTCCGACGCGCCCTTGTAAAGCCTGATAAATCAATTGGTGTTGCTGTACTCTAGTCTTGCCGACAAAAGCCGAAGAAACAATTGTCGCTGACCAATGATCGCCGTCTCCAACCAAATCCTCAAGTTTTATTTCCGCATCGGGCAGTGCTTCCTTTATTAATCGCTCTATTTCCACAGGATCCATGGGCATAATTCAGTCCTCTCTAGAGCTGTTTCTGTTCACTTGAAGACCGGGCCATATAATTTGGCAACCAGCCTTCGTAAATACCCCTCATTTCCTCTAGGGATATAGGGGGGTGGCGTCCAACAGTCAATGTAGTGCCGCCTGTCGTACCAATTTGATAAGCTGGAATAGACTCTTTTTCCGCGCATTCTAGGACCTTGCCTGCTGTTTTTGTAGTTATGAGGTAACGTGCCTGATCCTCACCAAACAACCAAGAAACCGTATTGTTGGAATCACTAAGGATCGAGATTTTACAACCAATGTTTCCAGACAATGCCATTGTGGCAACCGCCACTATCAAACCTCCGCCTGAAATGTCGTGGCAGGCAGTTACAGCTCCCTGATGTATAAGTGATCTAACAAAATTTCCATTTTCCAATTCAGAATCAAGATTAACAGGTGGCGCAGAGCCTCTTTCAAGCCCAGCAATTTCCTTTAGCCAAAGTGTAGCTCCAAGGTGACCTTTAGTGGATCCGATGAGAATAATACTCTCATTTTCTTCTGAAAAACCGTTTGTCACCATTTGTGATAGATCATCAATCACACCGATGGCACCAATAACAGGCGTTGGCAGAATCGCTTTACCGTTGGTTTCATTATAAAGTGAAACATTTCCTGATACGACGGGAAAATCTAGCTTTTTGCAGGCCATCGCCATACCCATGATGCAACTAGAAAATTGTGCCATAATTTCAGGGCGTTCCGGGTTGCCAAAATTGAGGTTATCTGTAACCGCGAGTGGACGGGCTCCTACGGCGGTAAGGTTTCTCCATGCCTCAGCAACAGCCTGTTTTCCACCTTCTTTCGGAGAGGCGAAACAATACCTAGGTGTACAATCAGAAGTCATTGCGACCGCCTTGTTACTGTCGTGAACTCGAACTACTGCCGCATCGCCGCCGGGCCTCTGCACTGTGTCTGCCATGACCATGTGATCGTATTGTTCCCATATCCAACGCTTTGAACAGAGGTTTGGCGATCCAAGAAGGGTTAACAATGCATCATTGATAGGGGTCTTAAGATCTGGAAGATTTTCCGGAAAAGGCATTGAGCGAGGGGGTGACGAGCAGGGACGATCATATTCCGGTGCCTCAGAAACTAGAGGGGGGACAGGTATATCTGCAACTATGTGGCCATTATCTCTGAGAACTAGTCGTTGTTCCTTTATAACTTGACCAATAATAGCAAAATCGAGTTCCCATTTCTCAAAAATCTTTTTGGCACGTTTTTCTGCCCCGGGATTTAAAACCATGAGCATACGTTCCTGACTCTCAGATAGCATTATTTCATATGGGGTCATTCCGATTTCTCTAACGGGAATTTGGTCTAGATTCAGTTCTATCCCCACCGCACCTTTAGAGGACATTTCTACAGACGAAGATGTAAGACCTGCGGCACCCATATCCTGAATGGAAACGATCGCGTCAGTTGACATTAGTTCCAGGCAGGCCTCGATAAGAAGTTTTTCAGTAAAGGGATCACCAACCTGAACAGTTGGCCTTTTTTCTTCAGAATCCTCGTTAAACTCGCTGGAGGCCATTGTTGCGCCGTGGATACCATCCCGTCCAGTTTTTGACCCCACATAAACCACGGAGTTACCCACTCCTGAAGCAGTGGAATAAAAAATTTTATCGGTATCTACCAGACCGACGGTCATTGCATTGACTAATATGTTTCCGTCATAGGAAGAATGAAATTCGCATTCACCGCCAACTGTTGGTACGCCGACGCAATTTCCGTATCCACCAATTCCAGAAACAACACCAGATAGAAGATGGGGTGTCTTAACATTATTTGGGTGTCCAAATCTTAAAGCATTTAAATTGGCTATAGGCCTAGCACCCATAGTAAAAACATCTCGAAGTATCCCCCCGACGCCCGTTGCAGCTCCTTGATATGGTTCAATAAAAGACGGATGATTATGACTTTCCATCTTGAAGATTGCGGCCTTTCCGTCGCCAATGTCTACCACGCCTGCATTTTCACCTGGTCCCTGAATAACCCATGGAGCCTTCGTAGGAAGTTCCCTGAGCCAACGCTTGGAAGATTTATATGAGCAATGTTCAGACCACATTACAGAAAAGATGCCTAGTTCAACTAAGTTGGGCTCGCGTTCCATAATATTTAGAACGTTTTGGTATTCTTCACGGGTTAGACCATGCTCGGAGACAATTTCAGCAGAAATTTTAGGATTATTGCTCAAAGAAATTATCGCTCCCAAGTCACCGCTTTTTCAAGCAGGGCATCAAACATGCGTTTGCCATCTGTGCCGCCCAAGGCAATGTCCGCTAAACGTTCTGGATGGGGCATCATTCCTAAAACATTACCGTGCCCGTTAATAATACCGGCGATGTTGTTCGCCGAACCGTTTGGGTTGGTGGTCGGGCTTGGCTTGCCCCTGAAGTCACAGTATCTAAAAATTATGAGGCCGGTATCTTCAAGAACTTTTAAGGTCTTATTATCTGCATAATAGCTGCCATCGTGATGGGCTATAGGAATACAAATTGTCTCTCCTTTGCAATATTGATCAGTAAAAATAGTGCTCGAGTTTTCGACCCGTAAATATACATCTCGACATACAAATTTTAGACTCGAATTGCGGAGCAGGGCGCCAGGTAGCAGGCCGCTTTCGCAAAGGATTTGGAAACCATTGCATATACCCAAAACCGGGGTACCTTTTTTTGCTTTTGCAACAACTTCACGCATTATTGGGGAGTGGGCAGCCATGCTGCCTGCGCGCAAATAATCGCCGTAAGAAAAACCGCCTGGTACAACTATGAGATCTACATCGGGCATTTCCGAATCTGTATGCCAAACCATAGCTGGTGTTTTGTTGAAACTAGCCTCCAAAGCGACTTTTACGTCACGATCGCAATTTGAGCCGGGAAAAATAATAATCGCTGACTTCATGCGTCCAAGTCTATTTGGTAATCTTCAATGACAGTATTTGCCAAAAGTTTACGGCACATTTCCTCCACAGAGGACTGTGCTTTAGTTGGGTCGTCCTCAGCGATATCTAGCTCGATATACTTTCCCTGACGAACTTCATTTATCCCGGAAAATCCCATAGAGCCAAGAGCATTTGAAATAGCTTTGCCCTGGGGGTCGAGTACGCCGTTCTTCAGAGTTATATGCACGCGAACCTTCACAACAGAACCCTATATGATCTACGTAATCCCCAACTTTTAATCTATAGCAAGTTTGAAGATTCCCAACAATGGTAAGGTGTCAAGCAAGGTCATAAATTGAAAGACGTAAATTTTGGTTGTTTAGAGGATCGATCAAGAAAAAGCCATTTCTTGCGTGGTTTATAAACTTCGGCGGTTTCCAGCGCTATCAAAGTGCTTGAAATCGTTCCAAATCCTTGATTCACATTTATTAACATTGCTTCACCGGAACCAGTTCCGGGTGCAAAGTCTGTACAATTTAGGATTTTTTTCCAGCTGGTCCATTCACAAGTTTCCGGGTTAGGTGTCTTTGCAACTCTTAACTTTGGCAAAAAGTATTCGGTTCGCGCCGATTCACGTGAATTTAGATCCCATGCTGTGAGCATCGAAAACCCAATTGGAATTTCAAATGCTTCAACCCTTTCGATCCCAGGTTCGGTGTTACGAATCCACCATGCATCGCAATTGTCAGCAATGAATAAATTAAAACTACGATAAGCAGAAGGGTTTATATCCGAGATGGCTTTAACTGCATCAATGGCATCACCATGGTCTAGGGCTTCAAGAACAAGTTCACCCCTGCTTCGAAAATTTTTCTTTGGTCCCAGTGTTCCTTTACGATTTAATATTCCTGCGACTACTCCTTCGTCATTTACTCCAAGCCATGAGCCTCCCGCCAATTCATCGAGGCCTGCGAACACGTTCTCTCTGTCTGGCCAATGGCGTGCGGGTGGTAACCATTTTCGGTCAGACATTTCATCCCGGTTGCTGCCCAGTATCAATGGCCATTTGTGATCAGGTCGGCGGAGAAAAAGGACGGTGCACATTTCAACAGCGTTATGGACGGATTATAGTTCTCAAGCAAGTACCAAAATGCGGAGTATACCCTATGGCTTTCTAATTAGCCTTTTAAAGAATGTTTTTAGAGATTTTTATCGACGAAAATAGAAATAATTAACAAAATATCACGATAAAATTTTTGTGCTCACTCAATGCCGTTGATTATACCTTATATATTCCACGGTTTAAGACTAGAAACCTCTTGGCCTGCAATTTGACCAGTAATCAGGCACTCAGAAAGATTGGCACCAGATAAATACAAAAATCCAAATGCGCTGCCACATTCTCAAGCAGCATACAATCGTGGAATGGCTTCATCAAATTTTAATGGTGCATTTATTTCATTCATGTTGAGACCTAGCAATTTCTATATTCAGGCTTGACCTTTAACATGGGGTGAGCTTATCCCCAAACTGCCTATCAGAAATTTAAATAGAAAGTCTCTAAAAAGGGTACAATATAATCACTTTTAACGGTCCTTGGGTCAGCATTCGCCGAAAACCCTTAAAAAGATTTTATCGATATTTTTTATGTGATACCCAATATCAAAAAGTTCGGAAAGCTTTTTCTTTGATATTTTTTCCAAAACTTCTTTATCCGCTTTTAGTTCATTTAGAAAATCGGCATCCTCTTTCCAGACCTTCATCGCATTGCGCTGTACCGCATTATAGGCGGCTTCCCTGCTCATTCCTGCTTGCGTTAATGCCAACAAAACTCGTTGTGAGAAAACTAATCCTCCAAGAGCGTCAAGGTTTCGCTGCATCATATTCGGATAAACCACCAGTTTCTCGATCACTCCAGTCATTCTGGCGATCGCAAAATCAAGCGTTACTGTAGCATCAGGTCCGATCATTCGTTCCACAGACGAGTGAGAAATATCACGTTCATGCCAAAGTGCCACATTTTCCAGTGCCGGTATGACAGAAGACCTAACGACGCGTGCTAACCCTGTGATATTTTCTGTGAGCACTGGGTTCCGTTTGTGGGGCATGGCAGAGGAACCTTTTTGACCGGGGGAAAAATATTCTTCCGCTTCACGTAACTCAGTACGTTGCATATGACGAATTTCTACGGCTAGTCTTTCTAGGGAACTTGCAATTACGCCCAAGATAGAAAAAAACATCGCGTGGCGGTCCCGAGGAATAACTTGGGTGGACAACGGTTCTGGGATCAAACCCATTTTCTTGCCAACGTGTTCTTCTACTGATGGGTCAATGTTTGCAAAAGTACCTACAGCACCCGAAATAGCAACCGTGGAAATTTCAGTGCGGGCAGCTATTAAACGCTCGAGGTTGCGATTGAATTCGGCGTAATGACCAGCAAGTTTAACTCCGAAAGTTGTTGGTTCGGCGTGTATGCCATGGCTGCGGCCAATACAAATAGTGTTTTTGTGTTCAATTGCGCGTTTTTTTAGTGCTGTAAGTAGGCCTTTGATATCTATAATAAGGATATCTGCTGCCTGTTTCATTTGAACGGCTAAACAGGTATCCAGTACATCCGATGAGGTCATACCCTGATGGACAAAACGTGCCTCATCGCCAACATGTTCAGCAAGATTAGTTAGGAACGCAATGACGTCGTGTTTCGTTTCACGTTCGATTTGATCTATTCGGTCAATCTCCCACGCCCCTTTTTCCCAAACGGCTTTAGCAGCATCTTTGGGAATGACCCCGAGGATTGCCTGCGCATCACAAGCGTGTGCTTCAATTTCATACCAAATCCGGAACTTGTTTTCTGGTTCCCAGATCTTTACCATGTCGGGCCGACTATAGCGGGGTATCATGGACTGTGCCTGCTAATATTTTAAACAATACAATGGCGGTTTAGCAGAAAACTCCGACTCGTAAAACCAATCAGGTTACTTATAAATTTTTTTT
>CEUQ01188984.1_pt1 | contig 14258 bp, 15 predicted proteins | sample 361491 | NCBI WGS metagenome assembly CEUQ01 (sample SAMEA2622796, study PRJEB7988) | marine metagenome | biome: marine biome (ENVO:00000447); feature: marine epipelagic mixed layer (ENVO:xxxxxxxxx); material: "saline water (ENVO:00002010), including plankton (ENVO:xxxxxxxx)" | depth 120 m | reverse complement strand
TCAGGCCGCAGGGTAGTTGCGCGTGCCGGTGAGTCCGGGGTTTCGATAAGCTCGATTAGTCGCCGCGCCGCTTCCCGCCCCAGCTCGTAATGCGGGATGCGGATGGTGGTCAGCGGCGGCGACAGGCGGTCGACGAAGGGCATATCGTTGAAGCCGGTTACGGATATATCGCCCGGGCAGGATAGACCGGCATCGGCGATCGCCTCGTAGGCACCCAGTGCCAGCAAGTCGTTAGCCGCGACGATAGCGGTGAATTCCTGGCCGTCCGAAATGAGCTGGGCGGCGGCGCGCAGGCCTTCGTCTTCCGAAAAGGCATTTGTTTCCACGACCAGTTTTTGCTCTGATAGCAGTTCTTTCGCCCCCATGACGGACAGAAATCCCTCGCGCCGCGCATTGCCGGTCGATAGGGTCTGCGGCCCCGCGATATGAGCGATCCGCCTGTGTCCCAGTTCCTTCAAGTGGCGGACGGCCAGCGAGATACCCAGTACGTCATCATTGACGATGGACGATACACCGTCGGCGTCGGCGGTCCGGTTCACTAAGACGACCGGTAGTCTGTCTTTCAAGAATTCGGCGATGAGCGGATCGTCGCGCCGGGCGGTCGCAAGGATGAGCCCGTCGACTTGGCGTGCCCGCATCGTGGCGACAGCATCCATTTCTCGGCTGACGATGTTGTCGGTGTTGCCGAGGATCGCAGTATAACCATTGGCGCCGAGGCCGTCTTCGATCCCCCGGATGATCGGCGGAAACAGCGGATTCGTGATATCCGGGATCAGCACGCCTATGGTGCTTGTACGGTTAGTGCGTAGTCCCCGTGCCGCTTGGTTGGGACGGTAGCCGAGTTCGTTCGCCACTGTAATCACCTTGTCGACGACTGCCGGTGTGATCCGGCCACGTGTCACCGGGTTGAGCACGCGAGACACCGTCGAAGGATGTACGCCGACGCGTTCCGCTACTTCCCTGATCGTTACCCGGCTTCTGTTCGACATTTGCGTTGCCCGTTTGTTGGCGTTCCGGCCTTCTCCACGTGAGCGGATTCAGAGTGCAATACCTTGCTATTCTATCGGCGCTGGCGGTACAGTATGCAACAACTGTGCAAACGATTGCACATATATCCATAAGCATCAATAATGGACGATTTTCGGGAGGGGGCATCATGTCTGTGCAGGATTTATCGCAACACAAAATCGGGTGGATCGGCGCGGGCCGCATGGGTTTTGCCATGGCGCAGCGGTTACTGGAGGGCGGCGCCGACGTCGCGGTGTGGAACCGGACCAAATCCAAGGCCGAGCCGCTGGCCGGCAACGGGGCGACCGTGGTCGAGAGCCCGGCGGATCTGGCAGACCGGGATATCGTGTTCACGATGGTCGGCGGACCGGCGGATTTCGTGCAGGTAACGCTCGGTGATGGCGGTGTGCTGGCGCAGGACCAGAAGCCGAAGATGCTGATTGATTCGACCTCCGTCGATGAGGCGGCGTCTTCCGAAGTCCGCGAGGCGGCTGAACAGATGGGTGTGCATATGTTAGCCGCGCCTGTTTCGGGCAATGCCAAAGTGGTTAAGGCTGGCAAGTTGACCTTTGCGGTCTCCGGGCCCGAGGCGGCTTATGACGAGGCGCGGCCCTATCTCGATGCCATCGGGCGCGGTTCGTCCTATGTCGGTGAAGGTGAACTGTCGCGTTTCATCAAGATCTGCCACAACGTGATGCTAGGCGTGGTGATCCAAAACATGGTGGAAATCACCGTGTTGGCGGAAAAGGCCGGAGTGCCGCGGTACGCCTTCCTCGATTTCCTGAACAACAGCGTTATGGGCTCGATGTTCACGAAGTACAAATCACCGTCGCTCGTCAATCTCGATTACTCGGTAACGTTTACGCCCGAGCTGCTGCTTAAGGATCTCGATCTCGGTCTCGCGGCAGCGCGCGCCAACGGCGTGCCCATGCCGGTGACCACGGCGGCCCGAGAAGTCGTACAGATGCTCATCGGTAACGGTTATACGGAAGAGGATTTCGCCGCGCTGCTGTCGATGCAGGCAAAGGCGTCGGGCCTCGATCTTAAATCCGAAGACGAAAAGGTGCCGGACGGGCTGTCGGACTGACATTTCACGATTTGCCTGTTATGTCAGGCGGATGGAATTCGGTACCGATCTCTATTCCTTGAGCATCATCGGATTGGGACTGGCCCTTGGCGCATTCGTCAAGGGCCTGACCGGTATGGGGCTGCCGCTAGTCGCAGTCCCCTTCATGGCGAGTTTTCTGGGTGCTGAACACGCCATCGTGGTGATGCAGATACCGGGACTGGTATCCAACGCGTGGCTGGTCTGGAGCCACCGGCGCGAGGCAAAGACCACGCCGCTCAGATACGATATGATCTTGCCCGCCTGCGCGATGACCGTTGTCGGCGTATGGTTTCTGGATGTAACCGACGATCGTATCATCATCCTGCTGCTGGCCGTCGCGGTGGCATCCTTTCTGGCCTTACTGGTATTAAACCCGTCGTTCAAGCTGGATGGCGTCATCGGGAAGATCTGCACGCCTATATCCAGCATGGTCGGCGGTTTCGTGCAGGGGGCGGCCGGCGTGTCTGGACCACTGTTCTCCACGCTGATCATGTCGTTCCGCCTGCCCAAGGAGGGGTACGTGTTCTATAACGGTCTGGTATTTGGGCTGTTTAACCTGGTTCAGATCATTGCAATGCTGTCTTTGGGCATGTTCACCACCCAGCGCTTTTTCGAAGGCTGTATCGCCCTTGTTCCGCTGTTCGTTTTTCAGTTCCTCGGGATGCGGGTAATGGGCTACGCCAGCCCAAAGGTCTTCACCGGTGCTGTGGTCGCCGTGATCGTGGTGATGGAAATCAAGTTAGTGTGGGAAGGATTGGGACTGTGACGCCGGAATCCCTGATTATCATTTTCGCCGCGCTGGCGATCGGATCCTTCGCGAAGGGCATGACCGGGCTCGGCTTGCCCCCGACCAGCATCGCCATCCTCGCGGTATTCTTCGGCGTAGAACACGCAATCGTTGTGACGACGATCCCGGTCGCGTTCTCAAATCTCCAGATCGTCTGGCTGGCGCGCCACCGCTTTAAGGAAATCCCGCAGATCTGGCCACCCCTTCTTGCGGGTGCGCTGGGGGTCGGCCTAGGTACCTGGGTGCTGGCGACGTTGAACGAACGGACGCTGACAATCGTTCTTACAGTGTGGATCGCAATCTATCTAATGACCGTGCTGTTCAACCTGAAGATCGAGCCGGAAGGGAAAGCCGCGCGAGTGTTTTCGCCGGTTATCGCCGGCGGGGCGGGCATCTGCCAGGGAGCGGTGGGCATGTCAGGCCCCTTTATCGCGACCTGGGCGCACGCGATGGGGTTCTTGAGGGAAACCTACGTCTTCGCCACGTCGCTGCTGTTTATGTCGATTTCGGTAACGCATGTGTTGGGCGTCGGCGTTGCTGGCCTGTACGACCAAGAACGCATCGTGCAGGGCCTTCTGGCCATATTGCCGGTAATGATCTTTATCCCGCTCGGCATGCGCCTGACCAAGCGCGTCAGTCCGAGGGTGTTCAACCTGTTGATCATCGCCATCATCGCACTGATGGAAGTAAGACTGGTCTGGGGACTGATGACTGGTGGTTGATTCTACGGGGCAATACTTCTCCGTCATCCCTCCACCCCTCTCCGCAGGCGGGGATCTAATTTAAGCGACTGAATAATGGCCAAAAGACCCCGGTCTGCGCGGAAATGACGAATAAACTTCGATCGTCCTCTTCAGGATGAAGAGGCGGTTGCTGGCGATCAAGCGGGGCGGCGGCGCTGGGGGGCGTGCGCTGCTTGGCTTGCTGTTAGCTATTCTTATGCGCAGACGCTCTACCCCGATGGTCTGAACCCGTGGTATGGCTTGCCGCTGCCGTAATCGGCTGTATCGTATGTGGCTATGACCATGGAATCGGCCGAGCGCCACTGGGCGGGCCGGGGAGGCGAATGGAAGGGCCGGACGCACGGACCGTAGTTGGCACGCTCTTTACAGGTAAGCCATCGGAATGAACAAGACACCTGCTAGCGATGTCGAAATACCCACCGGCAAGGGAGCGGGGGATGAGAATTTTCCCGTCGGGTCGTTTCTGCTGCCCCGGAAACTTCGGCCGCATGTTGCGATTTTCTATAACCTGGCCCGGGCGACGGACGATATCGCCGATAACGGCGAACTGACGCCTGAGGACAAGCTGAGCCGGCTCGACCGCTTTGAAAAGGCCCTGACCTGCAACGTGATGGGCGATCCCGACCTGCAGAAATCCTATGCCGTCGCTCAAAGCAGCGAAGATACCGGCGTGCCGGTTCGCCACAGCGTCGACCTTATTCACGCCTTCAAGCAGGACGCAGTGAAACTGCGCTACAACGACTGGGACGACCTGATGGGATACTGTGCTCTGTCCGCATCGCCCGTCGGCCGGTTTCTGCTCGATCTGCATGGTGAAGACCCTGCCGGCTATCCATCGTCAGATGCGCTGTGCAACGCCCTGCAGGTGCTCAATCACCTGCAGGACTTGAGAAACGATTACCGGACGCTGGACCGGATATACCTGCCCGGCGACTGGATGGCCGAGCAGGGGGTGACAGTCGGTGACCTGGATGCGGATGCCACCAGCCCGGGTCTCCGCGCGGTCATCGACCGCTGTCTCGACGGTTGCGACCGGTTATTGGAAGACGCGCGCCGCCTGCCGGTACAGCTTGAAAACCGCCGTCTCAGGATGGAAGCCTCGGTGATCGTGCGGCTGGCAGCCCGGCTGACGGTTCTGCTGCGCGAGGGCGATCCCGTTGCGGGGCGCGTCGAGCTGACGAAGGTCGACTTTCTGGATTGCGGCGTGCGTGGCATCGTCGCTGGATTGCTGCGGATCTAGTCCAGCATTTTTCGTAGTAGGCGCCCATCACGTCGCTGATCGGCTTGCCAGCCAGGACGGCTTTGGTCATCAGCGCTTCGCGCGGGGAGATGATTTCCGCCGAGGCGGCAATTACCGCTGCCTTGTTGCACGCTAAGAGGTTAATTCCGGACCAGTCGGCCGCGAGGTAGTTACCGGGCGATACCATTCGCTCGTCCACCGGCGCAGCAGGCGAACCCGGTCAGCCGTTTTTGAACTCCGGCTTCCGTTTTTCAACGAACGCGGCCATGCCTTCGACCTGCTGGTCTGTGCCGAAACTGGCATGGAACAGGCGGCGTTCGAACCGGACCCCTTCCGACAGGGTCGTTTCATAGGCCCGGTTGACGGATTCCTTAATTATCATATTCGCATGCAGCGATTTGTCCGCAATAGCCTGAGCGGTCTTCACCGCTTCGTCGATTAGCTCATCCGCCGGCACGACGCGCGATGCAAGCCCGGACCGTTCTGCCTCTTCCGCATCCATGAAGCGACCCGTCAGGCACATTTCCATGGCCTTAGATTTGCCGACGAAGCGGGTCAGGCGCTGGGTGCCTCCGGCGCCTGGGGGGATCCCGAGGTTGACCTCCGGCTGGCCGAACTTTGCGCTATCAGCGGCAAGGATGAAATCACACATCATGGCAACTTCGCAGCCCCCCCCAAGGGCGAAGCCTGCGACCGCCGCTATCACCGGTTTGCGGCAAAGGGTCAGGCGTTCCCAGCCCGCGGTGATGAAATCTTCTCGGTAGGCTTCCATCCAGGTTTTGTTCTGCATTTCCTTGATGTCCGCGCCGGCCGCAAAAGCCTTTTCGCTGCCGGTCAGTACCATGGCGCCGATACTGTCGTCCGCCTCGAAAGTGTCCAGCGCCTCAGTCAGGTCCGCCATCAGAGGTGACGACAGCGCGTTCAGCGCTTCAGGTCGGTTCAGCGTAATGAGGCCCACATTGCCCCGGGTTTCGACGATAATGTTCTCGTAAGCCATGGAATTCTCCTGTCGGCAATTAGGTGTCAGTTTAGGACGAGTTCCTGGTCGCCCAGCGATTTGAAATGTTCGTCGATGTAGGACGACGTGACCTCCGCCAGCGTCGTCGGTTTCCATTGTGGGTTCCGGTCCTTGTCGACCAGCGCCGCGCGGATGCCTTCGTAGAAATCGTGTCGCAGCAGGACTTGGCAGACCAGACGGTATTCGAGGATCAGCGAGTCCCGGGTGGAAATGCCGGGATTGCTGGTGATCTGACGCGCGGTCATTTTCAGGCTTGTCGGCGACATGTGACCGAATGCGTCCAGCGCCCGTTTGGCGACGTCCGATCCGTCTTCCTGCAGCGCCGCGACGATGGTTTCCATATCGTCGGCGGCAAACAGCCGGTCGATATCGCGCTGAAGCGCTTCTAGTTTCGAATCGCCTGCTGGCGAGGAATATTGTTCGAGAACGGCGTCTACCGCCGCGAACCGGTCACCCGCGTAGTCGGCATTGATCAGGGCGTCCAGCAGGACCGGATGCTTGTCGCTTGCCACATGGTGGGTACCGAACCCTGCGTATATCGCGTCCGCTGTATCGAGCCGGGCACCGGTCAGCCCCAGGTACAGCCCGGTCCGGCCAGGGCAGGCGTTGAGAAAGGCCGTCGCGCCGACGTCTGGCAGGAGCCCAATGCCCGTTTCAGGCATGGCTGCCATAATGTTGTCGCCCATGACCCTGTACCGTCCGTTGACTGAAATACCAAGACCGCCGCCCATGACGATCCCGTCAATTAGGCTGATATAAGGCTTCGGGAATTCCGCGATCGCGGTGTCCATGGCGTACTCGATCTGGAAGAAGCGCCGCGCCGCCACGGGGTCTTCCTGTCCGGTCGAGGATACCTGGCGGACATCGCCACCGGCGCAAAATGCACGTTCTCCCTCCGAGGTCACGATCACGGCGCCGACGGTGTCATCGTCGCGCCAAGCGTCTAGAAGTTCGTGCATCGTTTCGCACATACCCGACGTCAGCGAATTGAGCGCTTTGGGGTTGTTCAGGTGAATGCGGCCGACCGACCCTTCGACCGAAGAAATGATTTCCTGACTTTCGGACATTTTTCCATCACGTTTGTTGTCGGGCATCTATCGGCTTCGTCGTTTGGGTCAAGCAATCTTCTGCACCGCAATATTAGGGTTGCAGCGCGGCGAAACCGCAGGGATTATAACCTGATCTTTCCCGGACAGGAATTCCTATGCCCGACCGATACTTCGAAGACTTTGAAACCGGACAAACCTGGACCTACCCGGCCTGGGTCCTGGAAGAGGGATCGCTTATAGAGTTCGCCAAACGCCACGACCCGCAGCCGATGCACACAGAGCCGGATTCAGAGGCTGCGGAGGCTTATGGCGGCGTCATCGCCAGCGGTTGGCAGACGGCGCTGGACTGCATCACGCCGTTTCTGGACGACGTCATGAAAAATACGGCCGGGCTGGCATCGCCGGGCTTCGAAACGTTCCAGTGGCTGCAACCCGTCCGGGCGGGCGAGCCGATTACGCCAAGGACGGAGATTCTGGACACTCGTCCATCGAAATCGAAACCCGATCGGGGAATCATCAAGCTGGAATTTAGCGGCTCCAACGCCGACGGCGAGATCGTATGGCGGGCCGTCGGGTCATTTTTTATCGGCACACGGCCCGCCGGTTCATGACCGTTAACAGCAGTGCTCGTCCGGCGGACCGAATACAGCGCATTCCGCGACGCCTGGGATGTCGATCAGAACGCGTTCGATCTCCGCCGGATGGATATTCAACCCGCCAAATATGATCATGTCCTTCGACCGGCCGACCAGTGAGATCACGCCGTCTTCGTTCGGACCGCAAGATCACCGGTCCAGCCCCAGCCGTCGCCGGTGCGGAAGAATTCGGCAGTCTGTTCCGGATCGCCAATATACCCGTTCATCAGGCTCGCTCCGCGAAAGCACAATTCGCCGATTTCGCCGATAGCCGCTTCCGTGCACGGGGTGGTAAAAATCGCGCACTCGGTGTGTCCGGTCGGATGGCCGATCGCTTCAGGGTACTTGCCGCGGTCTTTCCTGTACGAGGTGACCAGCGGGCCGATCTCGGTCATGCCGTAATTCTGGATGAATTCGCAGCCGGGTAGCATGCCGTCCGCCTGTTCGATCAGGCCCAGCGGCGCAGGTGCGCCGCCGTAAACGATTTTCCGTAGGCCTGATAGAGCGCGCGCGTCGAACGCCGGATGCTCGATCAGCATGTGTATCTGCGCTGGAACGAGGAATGTCGCCGTGATGCCGTTGGTTTCGACGGCGTAGATAAATGCTGTGACGTCTCAGCCGGGCAGGACCACCTGTGTGGCCGCTGCGCATACGCCCGGCTGTAACCATCTGAAGCCGCCGGCGGCATGCCCCATGGGGGCAGCGACCGCCATAATTTTTGCGGGGGTGAGGTCGAAAAACTCATGGGCGATCGTGACCCAGGTCAGGCGCGACGGGGCGGTATGCATGCCGCCCCTCGGAAATCCTGTGGTGCCGCAAGTATAGCTGGCGGATGACGGCGTATCGATTAGACCTTCGCAGCCCGGGTCGGTGTCGTCGTCGCCCGCAACGAAACCGGCGAGAGCTTCCCTGTCCAGCGATACGATATTTTACAATCCCGCTGTTTCGGTGACGCCGCGCTTGCCCTGGCGACGCCGAAATAGGCGACAGCCTACTCGACGCTGTTATGGCCGATAAACGCGACGGTATCGCCCGGTATCACCCCCTTCGCTATCAGCGCGTTGGCGAACCGATTGGCGAGGCGGTCCGCTTCGCCGAAGGAGAGCGAGCCGTGCGAACCGATAAAAGCCGGTTTGGCCGGATAGGCGGCTGCCGCCGTTGCTAGTGTTGCCCCAATGGTCATCACAGAAAAAAAGGCGACCGCCGTTGGAAATGCAAGCGGCGGCGCGTCTTTGTCAGCAGATTTCGAAAAGCAGCGTGGCCTTCAAGCCGCCCGCGACGCCGATGGTGACGATTGGTTCCCTCGGCGAGGCGGGGAAGCTGTCACCAGGGGGGGCACGACGACCACTATGTTTCTCGCATTGTCCATCAGGTACGCCGCCACTTGGTTCCGTCAGGACCGTCCTCCAAAAAAATATCCCGGGACGCCAGTTCGTCCCGGATCCGGTCGGCTTCGGCGTAATCCTTGTCGGCCTTGGCGTTGTGACGGGCTTCGATCAGTCGTTCGATTTCTTCTGCATCTATGCCATCGTGTTCCCCGTTGCCCCCCGCGAACCAATCGTCCGCCGAATGTTGCAGCAATCCCATAAGGTCTGCAGACGTCAGCAGGGCGCCCTTGATATGGCTCTTCTCTCCGACATCGGACGCGGTGTTGGCCTGGCGGGCCAAGTCGAACAGTGTCGCCAGCGCCTTCGGCGTATTCAGGTCGTCGTTCAGTGCCGCCAGAAATTCGGCACTCGGCACGGCATCGGGGTCGGTATCTATATCTCCCAGTGTGCGCAGCGCGCCGTATAGCCGGTCGAGCATCCGTTTTGCCTGAGCGAGACCCCTGTCGGTCCAGTCCAAGGGCTGTCGGTAGTGAGCGTTGAGCAGCGCCAGTCGGATCGCCTCGCCCGGTGCCTGTTTCAGCAATTCGTGCACCAGCAGCACATTGCCGATCGACTTGGACATTTTTTCGTTGTCGACATTGACGAAACCGTTATGCAACCAGTACCGCACGAAGGTTTCGCCGCCATGGGCGCAGGTCGATTGCGCGATCTCGTTTTCATGGTGCGGAAACACCAGGTCGACACCGCCGCCATGAATATCAATGGTCCGGCCCAAATGCTTCTCGATCATGCAGGAGCATTCCAGATGCCAGCCCGGACGGCCGCGCCCCCAAGGACTGTCCCAGCCGGGCAGGTCGGACGTCGACGGCTTCCAGAGGACGAAGTCGGACGCGTCTTTCTTGTACGGCGCGACCTCGACTCGGGCGCCGGCAAGAAGCCCTTCCTGGTCGCGCTTTGACAACTGCCCGTAATCCGAATAGCTCGGGACGTTGAACAGAACATGGCCCTCTGCCGCATAGGCGTGGCCCTCTTCGATCAGTCGTTCCATCATCGCGATCATCTCGGGGATATGATCGGTCGCATGCGGGTCGATATCCGGCGGGGCGACCCCAAGCGAGGCCATGTCTTCCAGGTATATCTTTTCGAATTTTGCTGTGATCTCGCCAATGTCGACGCCCTGTTCCGCGGCCGCGGCGTTAATCTTGTCGTCGATATCGGTAATATTCCGTGCGAATATCACCCTCGGCCACTGGTGACGCAAAAGCCGGACCAGGACATCGAACACGACCGCGGGCCGGGCGTTTCCGATATGGGCGTAGGAATAGACCGTCGGTCCGCAGACGTACATCGTCACCCGGTCGGGGTCGATGGGAACGAATTCTTCCTTGTCGCGGGACAGCGTATTGTAGAGTGTTAACGTCATCGCGAGACGAACATACGCGCTGCAAACCGGTTGTCCACCGGGAATGAGGGAGGAAGAACTTGGAAGAGATTTACCGGGGCTACGGACAGGATGCCTTGAATGCGCAATACGACCTGAGACCCCTGTGGCCTGACGTGCCGGAGGTGATCGCCCACCGTGAAAACGAGAGTGCGCGGGTCCGCAACCGTATCCCCGGGCGACTGGATATCGCCTACGGAGACGGCCCGGGCGAAACACTGGATGTCTTCCCGCCGTCGAACAGGCGTAATGGCAGCCCCGCGCTGATCTACATCCACGGCGGCTACTGGCAGCTCTCCGACAAGAGCGATACGAGCTACATCGCGCCCGCCTTTCTCGAGTCTGGGATAAGCTTTGTCACGCTGAATTATACGCTCGCGCCTAGAGGCACGCTGGAGCAGATGGTGGATGAATGCCGCCGCGCAATCGTCTGGATCTGGCGCAAAGCGGACGAGATCGGCGTCGACCGGAACCGGCTTTTTCTTGCCGGTCATTCCGCGGGTGGCCACCTGACCGCGATGATGCTGACGACGAACTGGGCAGGCGTCGATGGCGAAATGCCGCGCAATCCGATCAAGGGGGCGTGCGCCCTTTCCGGGCTGTACGACATGGAGCCGATCCGGCTGTGTTTCGTGAACGATGCGCTTGGTCTCACGCCGGATGACGTGCCAAATAACAGTCCGCTGTATCTCGACCCACTGGTCGATATTCCCCTAATCCTGTCCGTCGGAGAGATCGAAACGGACGAATTCAAGCGTCAGCAGACCGAACTCTGTGCGGCGTGGAGCGCGAAAGGCCTTGCAGTGGAGGAAATTCCTGCGCCAGACTGTCATCATTACACGATTGTCGGACATTTCGGTGACGCCGAAACCGCGCTGCACCGGGCGATGATCGACATGATGAGAGAAGACTGAGGCGGGGATCGGGATGACAACTGCTGACAAATTGAATTTGAAAAAACTCGATGCGCCGTTAGGAGCGGAAATCAACGGACTGGACCTGACAAAAATGCTTTCGACGGACACGGTCGATGCGGTTTTGCAGGCCTGGTACGACAATCAGGTTCTGGTATTCCGGGATCAGGACCTGACCCCGCAGCAGCTTGTCGATTTCACAGCACAGCTGGGCGAACCGGGCAGACCACGCATGCCATCCCAGACGGTGCGCGACATCATCCCCGACCTACCGCCCGAGATCATGATCGTCTCAAACGTCCGGGTGAACGGTAAACCCCTCGGTCTGGCCCATGACGGGGAAATGTGGTTTCACAGCGACATGTGTTATGCGGAAATCCCGCATACGGCGACCTTGCTTCATGCCGTCGATCTACCGTCCGAGGGTGGCAATACCATGTTCGCCGATATGTACGCGGCGTATGATAAACTGAAACTCGCGACGCGGGACAGGCTAGAGAGTTGCAAGGCACTGCAAGTACATGATTACAAGCGGACCGAACGACCGGGGGTCGATCTCGATCTTTCCAAGATCGGCAATTTCGCCCATCCCGTCTTCGTCACCCATCCCGAAACCGGGAAAAAAGCGCTTTACGTTAACCGACTTATGACGGCGCGCATCGAGGGTTTCGACCGGCAGGAGAGCGATGCGCTGCTCGAAGAGCTATTCGCTGTGGGTGAAGACCCGGCGATCATCTACGAACATGTCTGGCGGCCGGGCGATCTGGTGATGTGGGACAACCGGTGCATCACGCATGCGCGTACCGATTTCCCGCATGAAGAGCGCCGTCTGCTGCGGCGGACCACCCTGATCGGCACGGAAGCGCCCCGCTAGGAACGGACCTACGGGGTCCCGGCCCATTCTCCGCGGCCGCGGGAATCCAGCATCACGTCCATGTAAAAATCGTCCACGCTGTCGAGTTTGGTGATCAACCCCCCCGCTTTGGAATAGCCGATCAGCATTTCCAGGTTTTTCCGGTTGGCGGGCGTGAGGCCGTACTCCCAGGGGTCAGCTCCCAGCAATGCGCGCTGGGCGTCCCACTCGTCCAAGAACCAGGCCAGCGGCAGGATCCGCGGATTACTCATCCGCCGGTACGCCGCGTGTTTGGCGCGTTCGAACGCCTGCGCCAGGTTGTTGGCGACCCAGGGATGTTCTTCAAGTATTTCGTCGCGAATGGCCGTGGCGTGCATGATCGGAAAGATGCCAGTGCGTTTGTAATAGGCTTCCTCTTCCGCTCGGTAATCTTCGAACAGCCGGCCTACGCGGTCATCGCCACGCAGGATGGGCAGAATAATGTCCGGGTGAATGACGGCATCGACGTCGCCCTCCGCCAGCATCTCGGAAATATCGGACCCCGGCGGCGCCTGGGTGATGTTTATGCCGGTCGGGGTCTCGAAAGGTATTTCCTCTTCCAGCTCGGTGATCCATTCGATGCCGGTCAGGTCGACCCCGTATTCGTCGGCAAGCAATCCCCGGAGATAGAGGATCGCTGTCGCCTGGTAGGTCTTCAGGCCAATGCGTTTGCCGTTAAGGTCCGCGGGTCCGGAGATGCCCTTCGACGTATTTACGAAGATAAACCCGTGCCTGAACCGTCGGTGCAGGAAGACCGGGATGGCGGAAAACGCCTGCCCGCGGTCCTTTGCCATCAGATATGACGACCCCGACAACTCGCAGACATCGAACTCTTCGTTGCGGATCATTCGCCAATGGCGAGAAGACGAATCCATGTCCGTCAAAACGTTAAGCTCGATCCCGTCTGGCGCGATGGATCCTTCTTTCAACGCCTTAACGATTTCGTAGTCTCCGCAAGCGAGCGTAAGTGGCAATTTGGCGCTCATATTCCTAGTTTCTCCCCTGTTTCATCTAACATCCGTTGTTCGTCGCGGTTCAGCAAGCTTTAACGGTTTTTGCGGTAATTCAGTCGATCATTTAACGCAATATGGGTCGATGGTAACTCCAGTTTCGTGGCAAAACACTGGTTTACTGACTTCGGGGGCTATCTCCGTGGCATTTTTTGCCCGGAAATCGGTCGATTTCGCTTCCGCAGACAATCGGACTCGACCGGTCGAAATAAGATACCGGGCACGATGCACACCGCGAGATGCCTGCGCCAGTATCCGAAATACCGGTGATTGCTCTTACCGCAAATGCGATGAAAGGCGATCGGGAAAAATATCTGGCAGTGGGGATGAATGCCTGAGTGCTGAAGCCGATCTACCTGTAAGCGCTGCCGGACGCCATAATGGAGGTCACGGGACTGAGCGCCGGATTGGCCGGTGAGCCTAGCGGGGAGCCGAAGTATGCCGACCCCGACATAGATCCGGAAGAGGCCAGTTCGATGCTCTATATTGTGGACGACATCGTCAGAGACTAAACCGGTGCGCGGCTAGTCATTCGCGCGGATTTCGTCGTCCGGCCGGTCCGCCGCCTGAAGGCGTCTCAATTGGGGGTCGAGGTACTTTGGACGTTCCGGCGTCGGGTTGCCTAGCATTACCTGAAAGAAACAATCTTCGTTGTTTTCGTTGATGATGCCGTGTACCTGTCTCGGCGGATTATAGACCATGTCCCACTTGTCGAGCTGCCGTTTCACGGTTTCGCCGGCACATTCCCATATTATCGTCGGACGTCCCTGCAGAGCGAAAAAGACTTCTTCCTCGTCGTGGTGGTGCATCGGCTGTTTGTGTCCTGCGGGCTGCTGCAGAACCGTCAACGTGAAATGAGCGCTCATCAGCGCGTTCGGGTCGGTATGCTCCGCGTTGCCGCTGGTTCCCAGTTAGCTGCGCTGGTTGCGGGCGTATTTTTCGTCGACCTCGGTCTCCAGCGCCCAAACGCGGGCGTTCGCGTTCCGCGTCGCGAAGGTCTTCCAGTGCGTTTCAAGGGACGCTTCCAGTTTCGCCCGAGTATCGTATTTGTCGATTACCGTGGACATACTGTTATTCCGCTGCCT
>CEUQ01022084.1_pt1 | contig 14306 bp, 14 predicted proteins | sample 361491 | NCBI WGS metagenome assembly CEUQ01 (sample SAMEA2622796, study PRJEB7988) | marine metagenome | biome: marine biome (ENVO:00000447); feature: marine epipelagic mixed layer (ENVO:xxxxxxxxx); material: "saline water (ENVO:00002010), including plankton (ENVO:xxxxxxxx)" | depth 120 m | reverse complement strand
ACTCAGGCGGGCTGGGCAGCGTCGCGGTCATGTCGGGGGCCACCAGCGCCAGCGCGCACGCATCGAGAATGTCGTCACGCGCGAGCAATCGCCTCGGCCAATCCGCGACCGCGCGTTCGTACAAATCCTGAAAGACAGACGGGAGCAGCGCCAGTCTGGTCGCGCGGCCCTCCGCCGTCTTCTTGCCGGCGAGCGGCGCGCCCGCGAGAGACCGAAAGGCGATCTCCGGATGCGCCTCCCGGAGCCGCACCTCACCGAGCTCGTCAGCCTCGCGGATCTTCCGGCAGATGTTCCATGTCTGCTTCGAGAGCCGACGTCCGAGTACCGACGCATTGATCGCGGACGCTTCCTCCCAGGACCCAGCCCTGACCGCAGCGCGGCACGGAACCGGGAACACCGAAGACGACTGGCCGCGCAGTACGCGGCGCGCCAGCGCGTCGGCCTGCCGCGGCTCACTCGACGGGAGTCCCAACGGAATGTCGATGAAGATTTGGTGGATATCCGCGAAATGCGCGCACAGGTCCGCGAGGCATTCAGCGCGATGCATGTCGACGCCGCCCGTGCGGTGTGCGACCCCGAACCAACCGCCCGGACACCCGTCGACACCGGCGAACACCGGTGCGCCCTGCTCAGCCAACAGGTTCGCGCATGGTGACGAACTCTTCGGCGCTCGTCGGGTGGATGGCGACCGTGGCGTCAAACTGCGCTTTCGTCGCGCCGGCCTTCACCGCAACCGCCATGCCCTGCACGATCTCACCCGCTTCGGGACCCACCATGTGGATGCCGACCACCTTGTCTGACGTCGGCTCCACGATGAGCTTCATCAGCGTTTTCTCGTCACTGCCGGTCAACGTGTGTTTGAGCGGGGTGAACGTCGAACGATAGACATCGACCCTGCCAAACTCGTCCCGCGCCTCTTCCTCGGTCAACCCGACCGTGCCGATGTTCGGCTGACAGAAGACCGCGGTTGCGATGTCGTCGTAGTCCATCTGCACGCGCTGGTCCCTGAACCACGTGCTGGCGAACGCCATCGCCTCGGCAATGGCCACTGGGGTCAGTTGCACGCGATCGGTCACATCTCCGAGCGCGAAGACGGACGGCTCGCTGGTTTGGAAGTCGTCATCGACGATGATCGCGCCGTTCTCCCGCTGCCGCACGTCCACGTTCTCGAGCCCGATGTCGTGCACCGCGGGAGCACGGCCGGTGGCGTAGAGGATGAGGTCCGTTTCGATCTCACCGCCGTCAGCCAGGCGTGCGGTCAGCACGCCACCCTCCGCACGCTCGATGCCGACAATGCTCGTGTCGAAATGCAGGCTGATGCCTTTCTTGCGGAGTTCGTCGGCGACGAACTCGCGGACGTCCCCATCGAAACCACGAAGGAAGAGCGGCCCGCGATACGCCAGGTGCGCATCAACCCCCAACCCGTTGAAGATCCCCGCAAACTCGACCGCGATGTAGCCGCCGCCGACCACCAGGGCACGCTTCGGCAGTTCAGGAAGGAAGAACGCTTCGTTGGAGGAGATGGCGTGTTCGATTCCCGGAACGTCGGGCATGACCGGCCAGCCGCCCGTGGCCACGAGGATTTTCTCCGTCGTCACGGTCTCACCGTTCACGGTGACTGCGTGGGGGCCCGCGATGCGTGCACGCCCGTCGAAGTGGGTCACACCGGCGCCGTCGAGCAATCCCCGGTAGATGCCGTTCAGGCGCCCGATCTCCCGATCCTTGTTCTCCCTGAGCGTGTCCCAGTCAAAGGCCGGCTCCGCTTCACCCCAGCCGTAGCCCCGGGCGTGGTGATAGTCTTCGCTGTAGTGGGACGCGATCACGAAGAGCTTCTTCGGCACGCAGCCGACGTTGACGCAGGTACCGCCCATGTAGCGGTCCTCCGCGCTCGCGACCCGCGCGCCATAGTTGGCAGCCATGCGTGCGGCCCGGACACCACCTGAACCCACGCCAATGACGAACAGGTCGAAGTCATACTGCGCCATGCGATCCTTCCCGGAAGCAACGATGAGAGACGTGAAGGCTACCGGAATCGACGCCCCGGGCCCAAGCGCCGAAGTCATCCTGACGCCGTTCGCCCCCTGCCGGCAGATTCGTACCTGCAGCGTGACACTGAGCCTGCACGCCGGGTACGCCCGGCTCGAGTACGCGCTCAAAGGTGATCTCGGCACATTCAATCTGAAACCTGACGGGCCAGTTGGACGAGCCGACGGTCTCTGGCGCGATACCTGCTTCGAGGCCTTTTTCATCGGTGTGACGGGCGCCTACACCGAAACGAACGCGAGTCTTTCACACGCCTGGAACCTCTACCGCTTCGAGGACTACAGGACTGACATGCGCGAGTCGGTTGCATCGGCTCCGGACGTCACAAGCGCGCTGCAGTCGGGCTCACTCCGGGTGTCCGTCGGGTGGGAGCTGAGTGCGCTCGGACCGTTCACCGGGTTCAAGCCGACCGTGGTGCTGGGTGAGGGATCGGCCCGCCATTACTTCGCACCCGCACATCCCGGGGGGGCGCGGCCGGACTTTCACGGGGTTGAGGGTTACGTTCCGCGGCCCCGCGCAACATGCGCACCACAGCAGGAGACGACGCATGGGTGATTACGCGGCGGGACTCGACCAATGGCTCACCACGACACCGTCCGGGCGCCTTGGCGTCGTGGCGCACCCGGCCTCGCTCACGGCGGCAGGCACGCACACCGTCGATGCGCTGATCGAAGCGGGCCACGACGTCCGGCGTGCATTCGGTCCACAGCACGGCATGCGTGGCGACAAGCAGGACAACATGATCGAGTCGGACGACTTCGCAGACCCTGTCCACGGCATCCCCGTGCACAGCCTCTACGGAGAGACACGTCGGCTGCACGCGGACATGCTGGAAGACGTCGACACGCTCGTCTTCGACCTGCAGGACATCGGCTGCCGGGTCTACACTTTCATTACCACCCTGCGTTACGTGCTCGAAGCGGCCAGTGAGCATCACAAACGCGTGGTGGTTCTGGACCGGCCCAACCCGGCCGGACGACCCGTCGACGGTCTCGCGCTCGAAGCGGGGCACGAGAGCTTCGTGGGCTCGGCGCCGATACCCATGCGCCACGGACTCACCACCGGCGAACTGGCCCACTACTTCGTCGCGCTGCTCGGTCTCGACGTCGAACTCGAAGTTATCGCGATGGCGGGCTATGACCCGAACGTGGGGCCCGGATTCGGCTGGCCGAGTGGCGCACGTCCGTGGGTGAACCCCAGCCCCAATGCCGCCAGCCTGAACATGGCACGCTGTTTCAGCGGCACCGTGATGATCGAGGGCACCGAACTCTCGGAGGGTCGGGGTACGACCATACCGCTCGAAGTGATCGGTGCGCCAAACCTCCCGATCGCTGACATCCTCACGGAAATGCGCAGCCTTGCGCCAGAATGGCTGGAAGGCGTGAGAACGCGCCCGTGTCATTTCCAGCCGACGTTCCACAAACACGCGGGATCGCTCTGTGCCGGCATACAACTGCACACCGACGGCCCCGGCTATAACCACGCGAGGTTCCGCCCGTGGCGTTACGTCCTGCTCTTCCTCAAGGCGCTGCGCCGGTTGCACTCCGACTACGCGCTCTGGCACGACCGGCTCTACGAGTATGAACCCGGGCGGCGGGCGATCGACGTCATCCACGGCTCTCTGCAGCCAGCGAACTGGGTGGATGCCAGGGACGCGACCCCGGCCGATCTCGAGACCAACCTGCTGGAGACGGAAGCGCTCTGGCGGGATGTCCGCGCCGCGCACCTCATCTATCCCGACGACACCTGACCCGAACCCGAACGAGTCACCCCGATCCGGCGACGGGGAATACGCTGGCGTCCGGATGCCGGTGCTACAATCGCCGGCCCATTTTGTTGCTCACCCTGAGGAACCCGCATGAGTAACGCGCGCCGTGTCGCAGTTCTGGCCGGAGACGCCATTGGTCCCGAAGTGATGGCTGAAGCCGTCAAGGTCTTCGATGTAGTGCAGCGCCACAGGGATGTGGAGTTCGAACTGATCGAGGCGCCGTTTGGTGCCGGCGCCTACTTCGACCACGGCAAGGCGTTTCCCGATGAAACGAAGGCCATCTGCGACAGCGCCGATGCCATCCTCAAGGGGCCGGTCGGCCTCTCTCACGAAGAATCGAGCAAGATTCCGGTGGAAGAACAGCCGGAACGCGGCGCAATTCTGCCGCTGCGGGCGCGCTACAACACGTACGCCAACTTCCGGCCCATCTTCCTGCCGGCACACATGGCGCACTTCTCACCGCTGAAATCGGAGGTGATCCGGGACGGGATCGACATCATGCTGATCCGCGAGCTGGTCGGCGGACTGTATTTCGGAGAAAAGAGCCGCGGCGTCAACAGCGAGGGCCTGCGCTATGTCAACGAGGTGCTGACCTACGACGAAACACAGATTCGTCAGGTCCTCGTCACCGCTTTCGAGACGGCACGTGGTCGTAAGGGGGTCCTCCACAACATCCACAAGAGCAACGTACTCATGTCCAGCGTCTTCTGGAATGAGGTGCTGGACGAGGTCCGCGTGGACTACACCGATGTCGAAGTCCGGCACATGCTGGTCGACGCCGCTGCGACCGCCCTCTGCCTGAACCCCGGACAGTTCGACGTCATGGTGATGGAGAACATGTTCGGTGACATCCTGAGTGATCAGGCTGGCGGCCTGCTCGGGTCGCTGGGACTCATGCCGTCAGCGTGCATCGGCCCCGAGAAGGCGTACTACGAGCCCTCCCACGGGTCGGCGCCGGATATCGCGGGCCAGGGCATCGCCAACCCCTACTCGATGATCGGATCCGTCGCTCTGATGCTCGAAATGAGCTTCGGGATGCCGGATGAGGCGGAAGCGGTCTGGAAGGCCATGCAGAGCGTCTTCGAGGACGGCTTCTCGACCACCGACCTCGCCTCGCATGGAGGCGTCGAGAACGTGTCGACCGTGGAATTCGGCGAGAAGGTCGTCGCCAAACTGGAGTCCCTGCTCGCCTGAAGAGGCGGTCTGTCCGCAGTTTCTACCCGCAGGTCCGGCGCGCAGTCGGACCGCGCCCGCGGGCCCAACCCGGGGGTCACGCAAGCAGGTCGGGCAACCCGTAGAAAACACTCGTTACCATCACGAGCATGCACAGCCAGCCCCAGCCGATCATCGCCCACATGATGAGCGGTTGCTCGAAGAGGTCCCCGAGAATGTTCACGGTGGAGTCCACGAGCAGGAACTTCAGGATTTTCTTGATGATTTTCATTGGCCAGCTATCCAACAGGGCGCGCGTAGTTTAGCGAATCAGACCCGGTTCCCGCTACTCAGGGATCAGGCGGCAGATAGTCCTCGTCACCGTCGCCCCTGAGCCGTCGCTCGTTGTCCGCATAGCGAACCTTAGCCGCTTCGTGGGCGGCAAACCCGGCCACCTCGGCCTCTACCTTCCGGTAGACGTCCGGGATGTTGATCGACTGCCCGAACTGAACCCGCTTCGAGAACATCGTGACCGGGAACACGAAGCTCAGCGTCTTCCCGAATTGCAGCGCACGGCTCTTGCCCAACTCGTCCTCGTAGATCACCCATCTGAGATCCAGTTCTTCGGCGAGGATGTCGCCAAACACGATGCCAAGTGACTGCCAGTCCTTCGTGCGACTCGTCGGGATGTGACCACCGTCGACCAGCCTCTGCAGCGTCGGCAAATCTTCACGCGAACGCTTCATGTAGAGAACACCCAGTTTGCGGGCAACGAGATCTTCGATGTCGCTGCGCTGCGAGTCGAGAATGAACTGCTCGCCAACCGACATCTCCTCGACCTTTGGCGGCGTCTCGTCGACCGGGATACTGAACGGGTAGTTCGTGAGTTCCTCTTCAGAGAGGAGCGGGACCGGCGCACCGCTCGCGCCTTCCTCCCCGCTTGCCTGGCACATCAGGGCGCCAAGCAGAGCTGCGACCCATGCAGGGGCTGACGGGCGATGGCTCGGAATCATGGTCACGGATCTCTGGATCATTGGCTGCGGAAAGTGCCGCGGCGGAGATTTTACCCCGCCTTGGCGCGAACCTAACCGGCATATGCAGTCAACGGCGCAGACCCCGCGTCAGGTGACTTCCACAGACGCACGGACCGCACACGCGGACATCACAGCGCGGACACCACAGGACAGCCACTACCCTGGCGTTTTATGCTCTCGGCGCCGAGCAGGCCCCCCAGCGCGCCAGCCCGGCAGCCCATCATCCTTCTGGTGTCCGCAGAGTGTCCGATTCCAAACTCATCCAGCGTATCCATGCCAGCCCGGTGCAGGCTGTGTTCGTAGTCGCGGGAGGCGGCGCTTCGGCACTCGCAGCACTGCTGGGTGAACCCGGCGCCTCCCGCACTGTACTCGACGCACGGATCCCCTACTCAGGCGCGGCCATGGACGAGTTTCTCGGCAGCCATGTCGAAAGCGCCGCGAACGAGGCGACCGCCCGTGCGCTCGCCATGGCTGCCTTCCAGCGCGCCCGTGCATTGGCGGACGGCCCTGCCCTCGCCGGAATCGCCGCAACCGCGGCTCTCGCGACCGATCGCTCACGCAGGGGCACCGACCGGATCCATCTCGCGTACCAGACGGCAACGACGACCGCGGCCGGAACAGTCACATTCGAGCGAGGGACACGATCGGTGCAGGAAGCGCACTGCCGGGCCCTCATTCTCGACGTGACCGCCGATGCCATGGGGTGCGGCAGCGCCGGGGCGCTCGACCGCACAGCGGCCCGCAGGGAGTGGCGCGAACTGCTGACCGGTTACCGTCAGCAGACGCTGGAGACTCGCCCGTCTGTCCTCTTTCCGGGTTCGTTCAACCCGATGCACGAGGGCCATCTGGCGATGGCAGCGGTGGCTCAGACGCTGACGGGTCAAGCCGTCACCCTTGAAATCTCCGCGTTCAACGTCGACAAGCCACCCATCGACTACATCGAGTTTCGGCGGCGTTCGGAACAGGATCGCGGCCCATACGCGCTCACCTTCACCAACGCCCCGACGTTCGTCGAGAAAGCCCGCATTTTCCCGGGCGTCACCTTTGTGGTCGGAATCGACACCATCACCAGAATCGGGGAGCCCCGCTATTACGGAGGTCCCGAAGAGCGCGATGCCGCGCTCGACGAACTCGCGGAACTCGAATGCCGTTTTCTCGTGTTCGGGCGCTCGGCTGAAGGCCTGTTTCAGACCCTTGGAGATGTCGGCATTCCGGACAGACTTGCCGCGCTCTGCGATTCGGTACCGGAAGCAACGTTCCGGTCGGACGTGTCGTCAACGGCCCTGCGCGCTGCTGCAGACAGCCAGGAGAACAGCAAATGAGCGACTCGCTGCACCTCGAGATCTTCACCGACTACATATGACCCTGGTGTTATCTCAATACGGTCAGTATTGAACGACTGCGGCAGGAGTACCGGATTACGACCTCCTACCGGTGGTATCCGCTTCATCCCGATACACCCGTACGCGGAAAGAAACTTCGCCGCAGGCAAGCCGGACCCGCGCCGGACGCGGAGAACGACCCCGAAGCCCGGGCAGACAGGGAAGCCCGGAAGGAACGCGGCGAAAGCCTCCGTTCGCTGATGGAGGAAGCCGGACTCACCTTCTCCCCGGGAGACACGCTCTACAACAGTCGCATGGCCCAGGAATTCGCGGCATGGGCACGTACGCAACAGGACGCTGAACGCGTCCACGACGCGCTCTACAGCGCGTACTTCATCGAAGCAAGGAATATCGGGATCATCCCGGTGCTGCGGGAGATCGCGGAGGATCTCGGGTACGACGCGAAAGAAGCGGAAGAGGCGCTGAAGCGTCGCAGGTTCCGCGACGTGATCGACGAAGATTGGCGGCACGCCATGAACGTCGGAATCACCGGTGTGCCGACCTTTACCTATGACGACATCCAACTGATGGGATGCCAACCCTGGCCACTGCTGACGCGGTTCATCCGGCATATCGGCGCGGAACCGCGCACCGGCGCCCCGGACTAGAGCCAGGGCCGCCCGGTCTCCACGGTGTCGCCTGCCGCCGGCCGGTCGTCCTCACCCGGACTCGCGCGCCTCGACGTTTCTGATTCGACCGGATCGAGATGCCGATTCGTGCACCAGTCCTAGCCAGCCACCATGGGAGTTGGCGGGTCTTCACCCATGAGGTGCTGCTCGACTGCCAACTGTGCCTCGGGCAGCGCGTCACCGATCACGCGCACGGCCCGGGCCCGGACCAACGGGTCCGTCACGCGATTGCGCACGCCCCACTCGACAATGTAATCGGCGCATGGGACTCCGGACTCCGGGTTGTTCGTGATGCCGACGTCACGGTCAACATCGAAGAGATAGAGCATCATCGCCTCCTCGAAGAGCATCGCGAAATCCTCGCGGGTCGTCGAGTAGCCGTAGTAGTCACTCGCACGATCTACGGGAAACTCGCCCGCGATGTCCCCCGGTGTAAGCCCCTGTTGGGTCGGGCTGGCTGTCACACCGTGGAAGCTCACCCGCGCGAGGTTCAGCATCATCTGCGAGCGGAGCGGCGAATCATTCGGGAGTCCGCGCGACGTCGAGGACCGAACGGGCAGGGTTTGCTGCCGCAACCCGCGCGGGAGAAAAGAAATCATTGGCATGCGCCAGTTCGTGCACCAGCAGCGCCGCCATGCGAAAGCGGATGTCCTCAACAGTGCGCGTCCCGCTCGAAGGCGTCCGCGTGACGTACTCGTTGTCACGTACATACCGCCAGGGCATCCGAAAGGCGAGCGCGTTGCCAAAGCCAGCCCGATAGTCAGGTGCGGTATCGACCGTTGCCTGCTCTTCCGGCGTCAGCCAAAGCCCGGCGGGGTCAAGATAAATCGCGGCTGTTTGTCCCGTGTAGAAGGACGGACGAATGTGGTGCGAGATCACGCTCGCGGAGAGCGCACTCGTCAGCAGGAGTATCTCGCGCGACATGGTCTGGAGCACCTGCCTGAACCGCTCGCCCATCCAGTCGTGCGATACCAGGACCCGGCTCATGATGTCCTCGACATCAGGGTCCGCAAACTCCATCCCGATCATGGGCAGCGTCAGAAGCGAACACTCGTTGCCGTTCCTCAGCTGCACCGTGCATGCGAGCATGTAGTCCTCACGGGGATTGTCGGCAACCGCGGCACGGGCGGACGTCCGCATACCCTCCAGATTCGAGAAGGTCACCGCGCCGGTCGAACTGGTTGGCGGCGGCGGTTGCACCGTCGGTGACGGCTGCGGTGCAGGGGTCCTCGTGCGCTGGGTCAGCGTTGTCGGGGCGGAGCCACCCCCGCCCCGCCACACGCCGCGACGCAGGCCACGAGCAGGCCGAGCACAATCAGACGGTGGAATCGCCCACGCGACCTGACCCGCAACCGCGGGGTAACTTCTGCCTCGGCCTCCGATCGGAACACTTAGGTACTTCGACCGCATTGCGCGTCCGGATGTTTCATGCCTTCAGCCGACAGGTTTGCCCCGAACTCCGGGTAATTCAAGCCGCCACGCGCCGTGGTGAACGCTACGCCCGCCGGTGTCAGCCAGCGGGCTGACCGGCTCAGAGCGATGCGACCGCCCGCTGCGCCATGACGTTCACGAGGTTTGCGCGGTATTCCGCAGAGGCGTGCATGTCCGTCAGGAGATCATCCGCGGCGGGCAGGATGCCCCCGAGCGCGTCCGGGGTGAGATCGGTGGCAAGCGCGGTCTCCATTTCCGCAAACCGGAACACGCTGGCTGCCGCACCCGTCACGGCGACCCTGACCCCGGAGTCACCCGCGGAGACGAACACCCCCGTCATCGCATAGCGCGACGCAGGGTTCGGGAACTTCGCGTAGGCGGCCCGGCTCGCGCGGGGAAACCGCACGGCCGTCAGCAGTTCCCCGGGTTCGAGAGCCGTTTCGAACATCCCTGTAAAAAAGTCGTCCGCCGCGATCTCACGCCTGTTCGTCACAACCGTCGCGCCAAGGCCCACCAGCGCGGCCGGATAGTCAGCCGCCGGATCCGCATTGGCGACGGAGCCACCGATCGTGCCCCTGTTCCGCACCTGCGCGTCACCAATGCCGGACGCGAGCGACGCAAGCGACGGCAGCGCGTCTTGCAGGGCAGCGGACTCCGCGACATCCGCATGCGTGGTGAGCGCGCCGACCGTCACCGAGTCCGCGCTGACTTCGATCCCCGACAAGCCGGGAACACCACTCAGATCGATCACGTCACTCGGGGCCTGCAGGCGTTGTTTCATCGCCGGCAAGAGCGTGTGACCCCCAGCGAGGAAGACGGGGTCTGCTGAGCCCTCGAACAGCGCAACCGCCTCGTCGAGGCTCGAAGGGTGATGATAGTTGAAGGTGTACATCAGGCGTTCCCCCTTGCTTCGCGGATTGCCCGCCAGACCTTCTCCGGTGTTGCGGGCATGTCCATGTGCCGTACGCCGATCGCGTTTGCTACCGCACTGATCAGTGCGGGCGGCGACCCGATCGCACCGGCCTCGCCACAACCCTTCACACCGAGCGGATTGTGGGTACAGGCGGTGTTGGTCAGGTCGACGTCAAAGGAAGGCAGATCGTCGGCTCGTGGCATGCAGTAATCCATGTAGGACCCGGTCTGCAGCTGGCCATCCGCGTCGTATACGGCATTCTCCAGCATCGCCTGCCCCAGGCCCTGGGCAATGCCGCCGTGGACCTGCCCCTCGACGATCATCGGATTGATGATGTTGCCGAAGTCATCCACCGCCGTGAACTTCACGACATCGGTGACGCCGGTCGCGGGGTCGATCTCCACCTCGCAGACATAGGCACCCGCCGGATACGTGAAGTTGCCCGGGTCGTAGAACGCCTTCTCGGCGAGACCCGGCTCCAGTTCGTCCAGAGGAAAGTCGTGTGGCACGTAGGCCGCAAACGCGACTTCGCCAAAGGTCTTGGCAAGATTGCTGTTCGCGACGCGGAATTCCCCGTCTTCGAAATCCACGGTCCCGACATCGACATCCATGAGGTGAGCGGCAATCCGCTTGCCCTTGGTGATGATCTTGTCGCTCGCTTTCACGAGCGCCGAACCGCCAACCGCGAGGGAACGCGAACCGTAGGTGCCCATTCCGAAATCGAGCCTGGCGGTGTCCCCATGGACGACATCGACATCATCGATGGAAATGCCGAGTTTGTCCGCGACCAGTTGTGCGAACGTCGTTTCGTGCCCCTGGCCGTGGCTGTGCGAACCGGTCAGCACGGTCACACTGCCGGTTGGATTGACCCGGACCTCGCCGCTTTCCCACAGTCCGACACCGGCACCCAGCGAGCCAACGACCTGCGACGGCGCGATACCACACGCCTCGATGTAACAGGAGAGTCCAATCCCACGCAGCTTGCCCTGGGCTTCGGCCGCCGACCTACGCGCGGCAAAGTCGTGGTAACCGGAGATTTCGAGCGCCCGGTCGAGACTCGCTTCATAGTCGCCCGTGTCGTATTCCAGGGCGACCGGGGTCTGATAGGGGAACTCGTCCGGCTGAATGAAGTTCCGGCGCCGGATCTCGGCCGGATCGAGGTTCATCTCTCCCGCCGCGACTTCAACGAGCCGCTCCAGGAGGAAGGTCGCTTCCGGACGCCCGGCGCCGCGGTAGGCGTCCACCGGAGCCGTGTTGGTATAGATGGCGTCCACCTCGCAGTAGATCGCGGGCGTCTTGTACTGACCGGCAAGCAGCGTTCCATACAGATAGGTCGGCACGGACGACGCAAACGTCGAGAGATAAGCCCCCATGTTCGCCTTCGTCTGCACGTGCAACCCGAGGAAATGCCCCTCGGCGTCCATCGCCACGCGCGCGGTCGAGATGTGGTCACGACCGTGGGCATCCGCGAGGAAGCTCTCTGCGCGATCTGCCGTCCACTTCACCGGCACACCGAGCCGGCGTGACGCCCACGCGCAGGCGGATTCTTCAGAGTAAATGAAGATCTTCGACCCGAAGCCTCCGCCGACGTCCGGAGCAACCACCCGAAGCTTGTGCTCGGGCGCCATGTTCAGGAACGCCGTGAACACGAGACGGACGACGTGCGGATTCTGGCTCGTGGTGTAGAGCGTCATCTCGTCCGTCGAAGGGTTGTAGTCGCCGATCGCCGCGCGCGGCTCGATCGCGTTCGGAATCAGCCGGTTGTTGCGCACCGTGAGTTCCGTGACGTGGGCTGCGCCGGCAAACGCGGCCTCGGTGGCCGCCTGGTCGCCCAGTTCCCACTCGTATGCGGTATTGCGCGGAACCTCCTCGTAGATCGCGGCACTGTCCTGCGCACTCGCAAGATCGACAACCGCTGCTTTCTCCGCGTAGTCGACCTCCACGAGTTCAGCCGCGTTCCGGGCCGCCGTGAGGGAGTCCGCGACCACGAGCGCAACAGGCTCTCCAACGTAGTTGACTTGCGTTGCGGCCATGATCGGGTGGGCAGGCTGTTTCATCTCGCTGCCGTCTTTCGAGAGGACCATCCAGCCGCACGGCAACGTGCCCAGTCCGTCTTCCACGATTTGCGCCCCCGTCAGGACGCCGACGACACCTTCCGCAGCTTCCGCAGCGCTGGTGTCGATCCCGTCGATGGTCGCGTGGGCGTGGGGTGAACGTACGAATACGCCGTAACACTGACCACGAACATTGATGTCGTCGGTGTACTGCCCTTTGCCGGTGATGAACCGCATGTCCTCTTTACGGAGAACACGCGCACCAATTCCCTGCTCTGACACTGTGCGTCTCCTAGTCGTTGGTCATCTGCGGCGCCGCCTTGGCGACCGCCTGAACAATGTTGTGATAGCCGGTGCAGCGGCAGTAGTTGCCTTCCAGCCCCTCGCGGATCGACGCTTCCGAGTCCGCTTCGCCCCTGTGTACGAGGTCGATGGCCGCCATGATCATGCCGGGCGTGCAGAACCCGCACTGCAGGCCATGACACTCACGAAAGGCGGCTTGCATCGGATGCAGCTCCGACGTTGAGCCAATGCCCTCGATCGTTGTGACCTGCTGCCCTTCGGCCTGCGCCGCAAGCACCGTACACGCCTTCACGGCACGACCGTTCAGGTGCACCGTGCAGGCTCCACACTGGCTCGTATCGCAGCCGACGTGGGTGCCGGTCAGTTCCAGTTCCTCGCGCACGAACGTGGCGAGCGTGGTTTCAGGCGCCACGGTTCGGGCCACTGCCCGTCCGTTGACGTTGAGTTTTACTTCGAGCGACATGCGTCCTCCCCGTAACCAAGGTGCCTCGCGATTGCGGACACTCTGCGGATTCGTTCAAGGGTCTTTCCAACCCGACCCTGTGATGGATGTGGTCTCAAATGGCAGCCCCGCCACCGGCCGTCCTGAGCGCGACGCGGGCAGCCGCTAAAGTACACCAGCGGAATGCCGCAGCGCCATCGCGAGCTTTCCTTACCCGGGTGGATTGATCTCGTCGCCGAACCGCGCAAAGAAATCGGCCGCCATTTTCTTTGCCGCACCGTCAACGAGCCGGGCCCCCAACTGGGCAAGCTTGCCGCCCACCTTCGCGCTGACGGCATAGCTGAGGCGTGTGGTTTCGGGGTCTATCTCGGTGAGTTTCACGTCTGCACTGCCGCTTGCAAAGCCCGCGACGCCGCCTTTGCCCGAGCCGCTGATGGTGTACGACACAAGCGGCTCGATGTCGGACAACTCGATCTCGCCAGCAAATTTCGCCTTGACCGGGCCCACCTTGACGACCATCCGAATCTCGTACGCGTTCTCACCCACCGCATCGAACGCCTCACAGCCGGGCAGACTCCGCTGCAGCACCTCCGGATCGTTCAGTGCTTCCCAGACCGCGGCCAGACTGCCGCCAATCTCGATTTCCTGCTCGAGTTCCACTTATGACCTGTTCCATTCCGATGGGGTGAGGCACACGCTCCGGGACCGGCACAGAACGCCCAACATGAAGGCAAATTCCCGTGCGGTGGCGTTGTGCCGACGCCACGCTTCGGTGCTGCCACTGTGTCCCGCACTCATATCGATGTCAATCAGGAGGGGCGCGGCGCCCGTATGCACCCGGCGCATCTTCTGAATCCACTTCAGCGGCTCGTAGTAGCCGACCGACATGTCCTGCAGCGCCGCCGTCGCATAGACGGCCGGATAGGCCTGGGTGCGCAGTTGATCGTAAGGCGATATCGAGTGGATGAAGTCGTATACGTCCGGGTCAGCCGGGTCGCCCCACTCTTCCAGTTCCGACGCGGCAAGCGCGAGCGATCCGTCCATCAGGGTTGTGAGCATGTCAACGAAGGGTCGGTTCGCAATGATCCCCGCGAACGCTTCGGGCGCGACGTTGGCCACATACGCGGCGATCAGACCGCCTGCGGACGAGCCCCG
>CEUQ01091602.1_pt1 | contig 14313 bp, 11 predicted proteins | sample 361491 | NCBI WGS metagenome assembly CEUQ01 (sample SAMEA2622796, study PRJEB7988) | marine metagenome | biome: marine biome (ENVO:00000447); feature: marine epipelagic mixed layer (ENVO:xxxxxxxxx); material: "saline water (ENVO:00002010), including plankton (ENVO:xxxxxxxx)" | depth 120 m | reverse complement strand
TCCTCGATAGCGTCCTCAGGCGCCATGTGGTCTTCGCGAATGTGGTGCAAGGTCTGGTGGACCAGAAGAATCGCATTGTTCACGACGATCCCGATCAGAATCACGAAACCCAGCATCGTCAGCATGTCGAGCGGTTGGGTTTGGAAAATGTTGAGCACCAGCAGCCCCAGCACACCGCCAGCCGCGGCCACCGGCACCGAGAGCATAACGACAAGTGGATGCAGGAAGTTCTCAAACAGAACTGCCATGACAAGATAGACGATCACCAGCGCGACCAGGAGATTCAAGACCATGGCGTCCCAGGTCGCCGTCAGCTTGTCGGCTGTTCCCGAGAGACGAAGCTGAACACCGGGCGGCAGCCCTTCACCGCGCATATCGTCGATGATCTCGGCCTGGATCATATCGATCCCGGTTTCCAGCGGCACGTCAGACGGCAGTTTGATCACCAGGGTCACGGTCCGGTTCTGCTCCAGCCGTCGAATCTCGATCGGCCCGTCAGTGACATCCACATCCGCGAGCGACGACACCGGCACAATCAGACCGTCACGCGTGACGACGGGCAGCTCACCGATGCCTTGCGTTTCCTCAATGTGGCCATAGGGGCCAGTGAGTGTCAGATCGATCTCCTGGCCGTCGAGAGAAATCTCCTTGACCCGCAGGCCCGAGTTAAAGGCATCGATGCCCATAGCGAGGTCACGGGCAGAAACACCGTTGTCGGCAAGAAGGGTACGGTCAGGCACGATTCGTACCTCAGGTACACTGCCCGATGTCGACGGTTTGGGACGGACCTGGGTTTCATCTGAATCGAGAAGCGCCCGAACCTGCTGCTCGACGTCGACCGCGATCGCAACGATGGTATCAAGGTCGGGGCCCGACACGTTGAGATCAACAGCTCGATTGCCACCCAGACCGCGACCGAAGATACTGGGCTGCGAGAAATAGACGGAGGCACCGGGCTCCGCCTCGACCGGCTCTTCCATGACCTCCTTGAGATCCTGGATGTAATCACCGTCAACCGCAGCAGCACCAATCCATGTCCAGCCGACGCCGGAGCCGAAGTAGAATCGGTCGAAGATGGCGGTTCCGTCTTCGGCGACAACCAGTCCTTCCTCGTTCTCAATCTTCCAGTACGGCCTTGTCGCGTTTTCAACACGGGTCGCGATCTCGTCCATGGTATCGAGGTTGTAGCCTGACGGCGCCGTCACATAACCCGAGAGGAAGTTGCGATTACCGTCCGGCAGGTACTCGAGTTCCGGAAGGAAAATGGCCGCCACCAGCAGAGCCGTTCCGCTCACACCGATCACGATCAACAGGGAACCCATCCGGCTGCGGGCGACATAGCGCGTAAACCTTTGGATTGTGCCGGAGACAACATCTGCGAGCGCATCTAGTGCACGCAAGCGAAGGCGAACCGTCTGGTCCGTCGACTTGGCGAACAGACGGGCGCAGAGAGCCGGAATCAGCGTGATGGCCACGACCAGAGAAAGCACGACGGAAACCGAAATGGCGACGGCGATATCACGGAAAACCTGACCGGCCTCCATCTCCATGACCAGGATCGGTACAAAGACCATGACCGTGGTCAGCGCTGAAACCATGATCGCACCCCAGACCTGACGCGCGCCCTGGAAGGCCGCCTGACGCGCCGGCATGCCTTGCTCTCGCAAACGATAGATGTTTTCCAGAACAACAATGGCTGCATCCACGACCATACCGACAGCGAATGCCAGGCCTGCCAGAGAGATCACATTGATCGACCGCCCAAGTGCCGCCATAGCGACGAAGCTGCCGATGACGGACACGGGAATGGCAATGGAGATGATCAGCGTCGCACGTGGGGAACGCAGGAATACCAATAGCACCAGCGCGGCCAGAATGCCGCCGATCCAGATGTTGTTGGTGACAAGGTCGATCGAGGCGTTGATGTACGTCGTTTCGTCATAGACCTGAAACATTTCCAGGCCCTGCGACGGCAGTTCGTAGGCATTGAGTTCAGCAACCGCCTCACGGATTCCATCCATCGTCGTGATTACATTGGCGCCTGGTTCGCGATTGGCCCGCATGCTGATGGCATCGACACCGTTGAACCGGAAGAGAATCTGAATGTCCTTGTAGGCATAGTCGACGGTCGCGATATCGCCGACCGTCACGCGGGCGAGCCGGCCGCTGAAATCATCCTCTGTACTCAGAACCACGACTTCACGAATGTCATCAAGTGACTGAAACTCACCTTCGGTCCGGACGGTGTAACGCCGTTTGCCTTCATCTACATAACCTGCGGTGGCCGCGCTGTCGGCCGCCTGAAGGGCAGCGACCACATCGGGTACCGTGAGGCCGTAGCGCGCGAGATTCTCGGGCAAGACTTCGACCCGGACCTCCCGCTCCGACCCGCCCCAACGCACGGCATCCGCCACACCCGACACCCGCTTGAGCCGGTCGGCGACCACATCGTCGATGTAGTCGGTGTATTCGTACATCGGCCGTTCGTTGCCTTCGGCAGCGATCAGATTGAACCAGGCGATGGGAGTGTCTTCGCTCGACGCCGTATCCAGCACCGGCTCGTCGACCTCTTCGGGATACCCGGACACCCTGTCGAGCCTGTTCGAAACCAGCAAGAAGGCCTTGTCCATATCCGTGCCGACCTGGAACTCCAGCGTGATTTCGCCTTCGTTCGACTTGGCACGAGCCAACATCTGGGTCATGCCCTCAATGCCGGACAGAACCTCTTCCTGGGGCAAGATGATCTCACGCTCGACTTCGGCCGGCGACGCGCCGGCCCAGCGCGTTTCAACCGTGATGATCGGCCGGTTAACATCGGGCACAAGCTGGATCGGGATCGTGTAGAGCGCGACAACACCGAACAGCAGAACCATCAGGACAGCCGCCACCACGGCGACGGGTCGCTCGATCGCCAGGCGGATAATGGCGTTCACGGGCTGATCACGATCAACGTTTGATCCGAGAGTGCTTCGTTGCCCAGCACCACAGCGAGGTCACCGGGCGCAAGACCGTCGAGAACGACAAACCGGTTGCCCAGTCCACTTCCCAACGTCACCTTCCGCTCCTGCGCTCTGATTTCGCTATCGTCGCCACTGCCTTCTTCCATAACCGCGACATAGACCAATGTCTGACCTGCGGACCGTATCACGGCATCCTTGTGGACGGTGATCACGTCCGTTTGTGGTCCTGCCGGGACACTCAGGGTCACCGACTGCCCCTGGGCCAAAGTCCCCGGCATCACCTCCCACGCCGGCGTGAAACGAACCAGACGTGTTCTGGCCTGTGGATCTTCTGAAACACCCACGGCACGGACAAACGCCTCCTTCTGAGTGCCGTCATCGAGCGTGAGTCGCACCGCGGTCCCCTCCGAAAGGGCAGATACCCTGCTTGAGGGAACATCGGCCTCGATCTCGACCCAGCCATCGTTCATCAAGGAGATCACGGACTCACCGACGTCAACATAGCCACCAACCTCGGTATGGCGGACTGTTACCACAGCGTCATAAGGGGCGGTGATCGTAGCATCGGCCAACTCGTCTTGAGCCAGCGCCATGTTGGCCTGCGCGCTCAAAAGTTCCGCGCGAGCAACTGCAACACCCGCTTCACCGATGGCTACACGCTGCTGGCTGTCATCGAACCGCGCCTGCGAAAAGGCGGCAGACTCCATGAGGCTTTCGAGGCGCACCAGTTCCTGCTGGGCAAGCGCCAATTCAGCGTGCGCAACACCGAGAAGCGCTTCAGCACTAAGGACTTCGGCAGCCCAGATTTCCCGGTTAAGGGCGAGACGGTCGGTCACCAACAGCACCATCGGGTCTCCTGCGGCGACACGGTCCCCGATGTCGACCAGAACATCCTGGACGGCGCCTTCCGATTGCGCCGCAACAACACCGGCCTGGCGAGACACGAAACGCCCGATCACCAGAGCGGTTTCGCTCACGATCTCTTCAAGGACGGTATCAATACGCACCGGCAGCGGCGACTCCTCGTCCTCGGCCAGGGCCGGTGACAGCAGCAGTACGAGCGCCAAAAGCGCGGCAAGGGCGGGGTTCCTTCGATTCATCGGACCTGAGGTGTAGACTCTCTGGATCTTACTCACGTTCGGAACACAATCCGAGCTGATACGTTAGACGCAACGGCGGCGTAATCCCTACGCCGGTTTTTTTGGGACATCCGGGCCAGCACTGCATGACCACGCGCTACTATACGCACCACGCCTGTCTTGGCCATGATACCGGCGCTCACCATCCTGAGCGAATCGACCGGTTGCGTTCGGTTCACGATATTCTTGATGGGCCTGACTTTGCCGGCCTGGATCGGCGTGAGCCGTCGCGGGCGGCCCGTGACCATCTCTCCCTGATCCACCCTACCGACTATGTCGACGCGGTGCTCGATGCCGTACCGTCAGAGGGCTATCGCCACCTGGACGCCGACACCGTTTTGTCGCCTGGTAGCGGCGAAGCGGCCCTGCGTGCCTCTGGTGCTCTGGTCGATGCGGTGGATGCCGTGGTTGGAGGCGAGGTCGACAATGCCTTCTGTGCCGTGAGACCGCCCGGACATCATGCCGAGCCGGCCCGGCCCATGGGCTTTTGCCTTTTCAACTCCGTCGCGGTCGGCGCCGAACATGCCCGCAACGCCTTTGGCTTGGCGCGCGCTGCCGTGGTTGATTTCGATGTTCATCACGGCAATGGCACACAAGCCATGTTCTGGGACGACGAAGGCCTGTTCTATGCGTCGACGCACCAGTTTCCGCACTATCCGGGAACAGGCGCGGTAGACGAAACCGGTGCGCATGGCAACATCGCCAATGCTCCGCTGGCGCCAGGGTCCGGCAGCGATGCCTTTCGCAAGGCCTTCGAGCGCATCGTGATCCCGGCCCTGGATGGGTTCCGCCCTGAAATCGTCTTCATTTCGGCCGGTTTTGACGCCCATGAGCGTGATCCTCTCGCCCAGATCAATCTTGTGGAAGAAGATTATGCCTGGGCGACCGATCAGCTTGTGGCCGTGGCGGATACACACGCGGAGGGACGCGTTGTCTCTGTGCTCGAAGGGGGTTATGACCTCTCAGCACTGGCATCCAGCGCAGCAGCCCATGTGGCGCGGCTGATGGCGGTAGGCAAAAAGGAACAGTGATGAGCAAAGCGGCCAAACACGACGATATCAAGGCCATGAGTTTCGAAGACGCCATGGCCGAACTCGAAGCTATCGTGGGACGCCTTGAGAGCGGCGAAGCCAAACTCGACGACGCAATCGGCGCCTACGAACGTGGAGCCGCCCTGAAGCAGCACTGCGAAGCAAAGTTGCGCGAAGCCCAGGACAAGGTCGAGAAGATCCGCCTGAACGCTGATGGCGGTGTCGAGGCAGAGCTAACGGAGATTGCATGAGCGTCGCCACCCTGGAACGCTCGGTCGATATCTCTGAAAGCCTCAGTGCCACAGCACAGAAGGTCGAAGCGATGCTGGACCGGCTGTTGCCTCGTGGGGAGGGTCCTGAACGTCCTCTTCTGGAAGCCATGCGCTACGCATGTCTCAACGGCGGCAAGCGACTGCGTCCCTATCTGACGGTCTGCACCGCGCACCTGTTCGATGTGGATGACGAACGTGCCTATCGGACAGCAGCGGCAGTGGAAATGCTGCATTGCTATTCGCTGGTTCATGACGATCTGCCGGCCATGGATGACGACGAGCTTCGTCGGGGCCGGCCGACCTGCCATATCGCTTTCGATGAAGCCACGGCCATCCTGTCGGGCGATGCCTTGTTGACCCTGGCCTTTGATGTCATGGTCGACGACGCGACCCATCACGATGCCGCCGTACGCATTGACCTGGTTCGCGGCCTGACCGAGGCTGCGGGCGCCCATGGCATGGTCGCGGGGCAGATGATCGATCTGGCCGTCGAGCACTGCGCCGTCGACGAACATACCGTGCAACGCCTGCAGGCACTGAAAACCGGAGCCCTGATCACCTATTCCGCTGAAGCCGGGGCGATTTTGGGCGAGGCAGACCCTGATCAGCGCGAAGCGATCTTGTCCTACGGCCGCGATGTCGGCTTTGCCTTCCAGATCATCGATGATCTCCTCGACGAGGAAGGCGATCAGGACGCCATGGGCAAGGCTGTCGGCAAAGACGCCGCAGCCGGTAAAGCCACCTTGGTCGGCGTGTTGGGCCGGGACGCGGCCCGCGCCAAGGCCGAAGCGCTTTCGGACAGAGCCATTGCATCCCTTGAAACATTCGGCGAGGCTGCCGAACTCCTGCGAGAGGTGGCGCGCTTCATCGTTGCCCGCAGGTCGTGAGCGCAGGAGCCCTGTTTCGGTGACAATCTCAAACTCAACCCCGCTTCTGGACCGCATCAAGGCTCCCGCCGACATGCGCGACCTCTCACCTGAGGAACTGCGCCAGCTTGCTGATGAGCTGCGTCGGGAGACTATTGACGCTGTCTCCACGACCGGCGGGCATCTCGGTGCCGGCCTGGGTGTGGTGGAACTGACGGTGGCAATCCATCACGTCTTCGAGACGCCACACGACCGGTTGATCTGGGATGTCGGACACCAGTGTTATCCGCACAAGATCCTTACCGGGCGCCGCGACCGTATCCGTACCCTGCGCCAGAAAGGCGGGCTGTCGGGATTCACCAAACGGGCCGAAAGCGAGTATGACCCGTTCGGGGCGGCACACAGCTCCACCTCGATCTCCGCCGGCCTGGGCATGGCGGTGGCTCGTGACCTCAAGGGTGAGCGACGCGAGGTCATCAGTGTTATCGGTGACGGCTCGATGTCGGCCGGCATGGCCTATGAAGCCATGAACAATGCCGGTGCGCGCGATTGCCGCCTGATCGTAATCCTGAACGACAATGACATGTCGATTGCTCCGCCCGTGGGTGCCATGAGTGCCTATCTGGCACGGGTGCTCTCGTCTGACACCTATCGCTCGGCGCGACATATGGCAAAGGAGATCGCCTCTCGGTTCCCGCGCACGGTCGAAACGGCCGCCAAGCGTTTTGAAGAGTATGCCCGCGGCATTGTCACCGGTGGCACTCTGTTCGAAGAGCTCGGCTTCTACTACATCGGCCCGATTGACGGCCACAATCTGGATCACTTGGTTCCGATTCTGAAGAACCTGCGCGACACCGATGAAGACCGCCCTGTCCTGATCCATTGTGTAACGCAGAAGGGCAAAGGTTACGACCCAGCCGAGAAGGCTGACGACAAGTACCACGGCGTCGCCAAATTCGACGTGATCACCGGCACGCAATCCAAGCCGACGCCCAAAGCTCCGAGCTACACCAATGTTTTCGCCAAGGCCCTGATCGCCGAAGCCGAAGTGGATGACCGCATCTGCGCGATCACTGCGGCGATGCCATCGGGCACCGGCGTCGACAAGTTCGCCAAGGCCTTCCCGGACCGTGCCTTCGATGTCGGCATCGCCGAACAGCATGGCGTGACCTTTGCGGCAGGTCTCGCCTGCGAAGGCTACAAGCCATTCGCGGCTATCTATTCAACCTTCCTGCAGCGCGCCTACGATCAGGTCGTCCACGACGTCGCCATCCAGCGAATGCCGGTCCGGTTCGCCATAGATCGCGCCGGCCTTGTCGGTGCAGACGGCCCGACTCATGCGGGCTCGTTCGATGTCACCTATCTCGCCACCCTGCCCGGTTTCGTGACCATGGCTGCGGCCGACGAGCTTGAGCTGATGCACATGGTGGCAACCGCCGCCCAGATCGATGACCGCCCTTCGGCCGTGCGCTATCCGCGCGGTGAAGGCGTAGGATTGGAGCTTCCCGAACGTGGTACTCCCATCGAACTCGGAAAGGGGCGAGTCATGAGGGAAGGAACCACGATTGCCATGCTGTCGCTGGGCACACGGCTTCAGGAGTGCATGGAGGCCGCCGACGAACTGGCGGCTCGCGGCCTGTCGACGACCGTGGCCGACGCCCGCTTCTGTACGCCTCTCGACACCGACCTGGTGACGCGCCTGGCGCGCGAGCATGAGGTGCTGATCACAGTCGAAGAAGGTTCGATCGGCGGGTTCTCATCGCATGTCCTCGACCATCTCACCCGGAATGATCTTCTAGAGAACGGCCTGAAGGTCCGTCCCATGATCCTGCCGGCGACGTTCATCGATCAGGCCAAGCCTGACGACATGTACGATGCCGCGGGTCTCAACGCCCCGCAGATTGTCGAAACGGCTCTCACGGCACTTGGCAGGGACACTTCGGAAACACCGGCACGCGCCTGAGCGCGGAGACGGACCGATGTTTTTTGCCAAGCTCCTGAGCCGGGCCGTTTTGCTTGTGGCGGCCATCACTGTTCTTGCGCCGCACTCCCGCGCCGAAAACGGCATCTTCAACCTCTCCGAAGTCGATTGCCTGACTCTCAACATGTACTGGGAAGCTCGCGGCGAAGGCGAGGTCGGCCTGCGTGCGGTGGCTCACGTCACCCTCAACAGAGTAAGGAGCTTACTGTTTCCGGATTCTATCTGTGACGTCGTTGCCCAGGGTGGTCAGAATGCTCAGGGCGGGGCGTGCCAGTTCAGCTGGTGGTGTGACGGTCTCGATGACTGGCCCTACGACATGCGCATGTGGCGGGCGTCCCACACCATCGCACGCAAGGTCATGCTTGGGCGGGACAGCGATCCTACCAGCGGCGCACTCTGGTACCATGCGGACTATGTCATCCCCTACTGGGCTGACGATTACATACAAACCGTTCAGATCGGGCCGCACATCTTCTATCGTTGAACGATGGCAACGGTGAAGCGCAAACGGATCGACCAGCTTCTTGTCCAGCGTGGTCTGGCCGAGAGCCGCACGCGTGCCCAGGCTCTGATCATGGCAGGTCTGGTGTTCACCGGCGAGACGCGAATCAACAAACCGGGCCAGCAGTTTGCCCCCGACATCAAAGTTGAGATTCGCGGACGTGACCACCCATGGGTCTCGCGTGGCGGACTGAAGCTGGATCACGCACTCGAACACTTCGGGATCGATGCCAGCGGTGCGATCGCGATTGACCTTGGCGCATCGACAGGCGGTTTCACGGATGTGCTCTTGAGCAGAGGCGCCGCCCATGTCACCGCCGTCGACGTCGGTCACGGCCAATTAGCCTGGTCTCTGCGTCAGGACACGCGCGTGACGGTCCAGGAGAAAACCAACGTACGGACACTGGATGCGGAAAGTATCACAACACCGCCCACGCTCGTTGTCGGCGACCTTTCTTTCATTTCGCTGAAGGTCGCGCTTCCGGCATCATTGGCGCTCGCCGCACCTGGCGCGCATCTCGTTATGCTGATCAAACCGCAGTTCGAAGCAGGTCAGGACCAGGTCGGCAAGGGCGGCATCGTGCGTGACCCGGAGATCCATGACGCCGTCTGCACCGACATCTCAGACTGGCTCTGCAACGACGCCGGCTGGGCCGTGCTCGGCATCACCGACAGCCCCGTGACAGGCGCCGACGGCAACCGGGAGTTCCTGATCGCCGCGCAAAAAAACAGTTAAGCGGTCACTATCGCGCGACCGGCCCCGCCTTTTCGTTCTCGTTGTACATCATGAACACGGAGATCAGAATCAGGGCGATCGAGACAACGACGATGATCGTGCCGATGGCGTTGATCTCCGGGGTGATGCCACGCCGGATGACCGACCAGATGTACATCGGCAAGGTGTTGTCGCGACCGGTCAGGAAGAAGGTGACCGGAATCTCATCGAACGAAAGCGTGAACGAAATCAAAGACGAGCCGATGATCGCAGAACGGATGTTCGGCAGGGTAACGAACCAGAAGGTCTGAAGCGGGGTCGCGCCAAGATCAGCCGATGCCTCTTCGACACGGCGATCGAACCGCTGAAGCCGTGCAAAAACATTGGTGACGACAATCGCGGTCAGTGCTGTCCCATGGCCGATGATGACGGTCCAGATGCTGAGGTCGACACCCACCGAACGGAAAAAGGTCAGCATCGACACGCCCGTGATCAGACCGGGCAGCGTAATCGGCAGGATCACCAGACGACGGAACACGGTCTTGCCCGGAAAGTCGTAACGATCGAGCGCAAGAGCTGTGGGAATGCCGATGGCAAGACAGATCACCACGGCGAACGAACCTACGAACACGGAGTTCCAGAGGGCATCCATGAGGTCGGAATTGCCCAACGCTTTCGTATACCAGTCGAACGTGAAGCTCTCGAGCGGCAGGCGGGTGATGCTGTTCGAGTTGAAGCTGAAGATGATCAGCGTGACGATCGGCGTGTAGAGGAACGCCAGCACGCACATCGCAGCCACGCCAAGTCCCGTTGTGCCCACATCCATGGGCCGCTTGCGGGGATCTGCGCCATTCATGCTTGTGACAGCCATCATCTATCCCTAACCCATGTTGAGCCGGCCGACACGCTCAAGCTTGTCGGAGGCCGTGATGATTCCAAGAACAATAAACAGCAGAACGACACCCAGCGCCGAACCGAGCGGCCAGTTCATGGCCATGCCGAATTGTGTCGCCACAACGTTGGCAATCATGTTCGAGTACGGCCCCCCGACCAGGACCGGCGAGATGAAGTCACCGATCGACAGGCCGAAGGTGAAGGTGAAGCCAGCCAGCACGCCCGGCATTGAGAGCGGCAAGGTAATCTTCAGGAAGGTCCGGAATCGCGGTGCACCGAGATCCTTTGACGCCTCAATCAGGCTCTTCGGGATTTTCTCGAGCGACGCGTAGATCGGCATCACCATGAAGGGTGTGAAGATGTAGGCCATGGTGATGATCATGGCACCCTGATTGTAGAGAAAGATCGTTGACGGCTCGTCGATGATCCCGATCCACATCAGGAACGAATTCAGGATGCCCTCGCTGCCCAGAATAGTCTTCCAGGTGTAGGCACGCAGCAGGTAGCTCACCCACAGCGGTACGATCGTCGCGGTATAAAGAAAGAGCTGCAGGCGGCCCGAACGCATCTTGAAGGCCAGGAAGTACGCCAGAGGATAACTCAGCAGGAAGGCCGTGACAGAGACCGCAAGTGAGATCCAGAGGCTGCGGAACAGCACGGTGTAGTACTGCGAATCCTCAAGAAGCGCCGCGTAGTTGCCGAACTGGAAGTCCGGCACGTGAAACGGAAACTGGCGCGAGTAGAAGCTGATCGCCAACATGATGAGATAGGGCACCAGAAGAACGGTGCCCCACCACAGGGCCGGTCCTGAAAACAGGGCCCAGAAGTTGAAGATGCGGCGAGACTTGTGTTTCATGCTGCGGCCTCTTCGGCCTCGATAGCCGCCACCTCGGCCGTGTCGAACAGCCGGACCGTGTCGGCGCGTACCGAACAGGTCACCGTGGCACCGACACCCGGAAGGCCCGCTTCGTTGAGACCGGTATCAAGCTGGTGATGCACCATGACCGGACGGTCGGCCCCGACGTCGAGATCAATGCGTACGGCATTGCCACTGAAAAACAGCTCCTTCACCACGCCTGAGAATGTGCTGGCACCGTCCGATGCAGCGGCATCCCTGGCGAGCTTGATTTTCTCTGGCCGAATGAAGAGGGACCGCACAGCCCCGTCATCGACGTTGCCTTCAGCGCCATCAACCTTGATTTCCATATCGCCTGCCCGGGCGATCAACCCTGCAGCGCTCCTGGTGATTGAAGCTGGTATCATGTTCGAAGCGCCCAGGAACTCGGCCACATAGGCTGTCTCGGGCCGGTCGTAGAGTTCCGTGGCCAAGCCGATCTGCTCGATCGCGCCAGCGCGCATGACCATGATCCGATCAGACATGATCATCGCTTCAGTCTGATCATGGGTAACCATGATGAACGTGATTCCGACCCGGTCATGAATGTGGCGCAGTTCAACCTGCATGGTTTCCTTCAGCTTGGCATCGAGCGCGGACATCGGCTCGTCCAGCAGAAGGACACGCGGGCTGTTGATCAGGGCACGGGCTAGCGCAATGCGCTGGCGTTGCCCGATCGAAAGCTGCGACGGCATACGGTCAGCCATCAGGGGCAACTCGATCATGTCGAGCATGCCGCGCACGCGCTCTTCAACCTCGGCGCGGCTGACACCTGCGATCTTGAGGCCGTAGCCGATGTTCTCGGCCGACGACATGTGGGGAAAAAGGGCAAAGTCCTGGAACATCATGTTCACGGGGCGTCGGAACGGCGGGTCATCGGTGATGTCCTTGCCATCCAGAAGAATCGAGCCGCTGTCGGGATAATCGAACCCACCGATCATACGCAGGGTCGTCGTCTTGCCACAGCCGGACGGGCCGAGCATCGTCAGGAATTCGCCTTCGCTGATGTCGAGTGAGACATCGTCGACAGCGACAACGCCGCCGCGGAAAGTCTTCGTGATGTTGCTCAGTTCAAGGATGTTGGTCATCGCGCCGCGCCCGTGTTTCTAAAATCAAAAGGAAAAAGGAAGAGGGCCGGCTCAAACGTCGGAGCCGGCCCACCTTACCAGTCAACAAGCGCTTACTGCGCAGCCTTCACGGCATTCCACGTGTTGATGTAGGCATCGACACGGGCGGGCTCCTCCCACAGGACGAGACCGTCGATGTAGGTGAAGTCGGACATATTGAGCGCCATCATCTCGTCGTCCGTCAGGCAGGTCGACAGAGCAACGGGATTGGAACCGGAGTACCCGGTGACACCAACCACGCCACACTGGCCTTCAGCGCTGACCGAGAAGTTGAGCCACTGGTAGGCACAATCGTCGTTCGGCGAATCCTTGACGATCTGCCAAGCATCGGCCCAGCCATCGGCATTTTCGACCGGGATGAACTCAATCATCTCGATGCCCTCGTCAGCCAGCAGAGCCGACTGATAACCACCCCAGGTGTTGGAGATGGTGACTTCGCCGTTGGCATAGAGGTTCACCAGCTCACCGGCGGTCGACCAGTACTTACGGATCGCAGGCTTGAGTTCGATCAGCTTGTCGCGCACGGCTGCGAGCTGGTCGTCGTCGAGATCATAAACGTTCACATCGGTGCCATAGATCATGCGGGCGACGATATAGATGTTGGTCTTGTCGTCCCAAAGGCTGATCTTGCCGTTCAGCGAATCGTCGCCCCAGAACTGAGCAATGCTGGTCGGCGCCACATCGAAGGAATCGGCGCGGTACATGAACGGAATGGCACCCCAAGTGTAGGGAACACCGTAGACACCGCCGTCATAATTCACACCGACATGGCTGCTGAACTGCGGGAAGATGTCGTCCCAGCCTTCGATCCGGCTCGTGTCGATTTCTTCAACCAGACCGGCCTTCATCAGGATGGTCGTGGTGTCGACCGACGGCGAGACCAGGTCGTAGACACCGCCACCACCGGCCAGCTTGGCCGGGTATTCGTCGTTCGAGCCGACATAGGTCGGCGTCACGGTGCAGCCCGTCGCTTCTTCGAAGACTGACACGAAGCTCGGGTCGGTGTAACCCTCCCAGGTCAGAATGTTGAGTTCGCCCTCGGCCTGTGCTGCAGCAGCAAACCCGGTTGCGGCAAAAGCAGCGGCAGCGACCGCCGTACTCAACCTTTTGGTTATCAACTTCATCGCTTTAAGACTCCTCCATTACCCTGTTGTGTCCACCGTCCTCTTGGTGAGGTCGAGATGTTCCCTGACGGTGTTCGGTACGCACTTATCTTAACGCCGAACAGGTAGCGATGAAACGACCCATTCCCCGCGAATTAGGGCTGGCCGGGGCGTCGAAGCCCGGATTCTTGGATTTCATGATCTTGATCATCAGCGATGACCCCGCTGGGTCTTCCGCACCACGGTGCCGATATCAACACCCAGGGCCCGGGCGGTCGCTCGTTTGCTGCCGTGGCGGCGCACGGCATCTTCTATCAGGCCGCCGCCATGTAGTCGTCGATCCAGGGCGTCCGGTAGCCGTCCTCTGTCCACAGGATCGGGAAGTAGGCTTCATCCATGACCGGGTTACCGTCGTGGCGCATGTAGCGGCCATAGATCGGCCCGACGCCGATACCGATGTGTTCGGGAACGAACTTCGTTTCCGACGAGATGCAATGGACCACCAGAGAGCGCCGCGGGTTGTCGGACTGGTTCGGTCCGGAACCGTGCCACGTCAGGCCGTGGTGGAACGAGCCACCGCCCTTCTTGACCACGATGGGAACGATTTCAGCCTCCGCAATACCTTCCCGCTCCGCAGCCATACGCATGTATTTCTGGTAATCGTCCGGCCCGTGGAATTCACCTTCGGGCTTCGAAACGGCCCATTTGTGCGAGCCCTTCACGACTTCCATTGTGCCGCCGTTTGCCGCCGTGTCGTCGAGGGCAATCCAGCAGGACACCATCTCCTGCGGATTCATCCACGGCAGATAGGCTGCATCCTGATGCAGAC
>CEUQ01037400.1_pt1 | contig 14316 bp, 10 predicted proteins | sample 361491 | NCBI WGS metagenome assembly CEUQ01 (sample SAMEA2622796, study PRJEB7988) | marine metagenome | biome: marine biome (ENVO:00000447); feature: marine epipelagic mixed layer (ENVO:xxxxxxxxx); material: "saline water (ENVO:00002010), including plankton (ENVO:xxxxxxxx)" | depth 120 m | reverse complement strand
TCACAACTATCTTGAATTGGAAAAAGAAGGAGAGGAGTACACAATATTGACTCTGGAGCCATCTTTGGCTCCTTGTGACCTAGTTGTATTGCCACTTTTCTCCAAGGATGGCATGGATGTGATGGCGAGAGAGGTTTTGTCCCTTATTTCCTCAATTTCTGGCATTATCGCTGAAATTGATACTAGCAGATCAATCGGTAGAAGGTATGCAAGGGCCGATGAGATCGGGGTCCCTTGGGCCGTGACGATTGACCATCAGTCTCTGGATGACGGTACCGTGACAATCAGAAGAAGGGATGACCAGAGGCAGGTTCGTGCTGACGTCGATGCTCTGATTGAGGGCATTGCTTCGGGCTCGCTGCAGTCCCTATTCTAGGCTAATCTTCAAGTGTCGCCTAGGGCATCTATGCCCGTGGAAGGGGACAGCAGTCCAGATGATTGGACAGAAAGATATCGCCCTTCGACAATATCTGAGATGGAGGGCAATGGAGACAAGTTGAGAAGGGTCAAGTTGTGGCTAGATGGTTGGTCTGGGGGAAAGGTTCCGAAAAAGAGGGGTTTGCTTCTCTCGGGACCCCCTGGAGTCGGAAAGACTACTCTAGCACATGCACTGGCCAAAGAAAGAGGTTGGAAGGTCGTTGAGTTAAACGCTTCTGAGCAGAGGAATGCGGCTGCAATAAGAGGGTCGGCGACTAGGGGTTCTCAGAATTTCTCGCTCGAGAATTTCTCAACGGACTCCTCCAAGACCATTAGGACGGTGGTTCTGCTTGACGAAGTTGACCATCTCAGTGGGGGTTTCGCAAAAATCTCTGAAGATCGTATTGAGAAGTCTATTTCTTCCGAAGATGATGGGTCAGTATTGAGGGGTGACTCTGGGGGGAAAGCAGAGCTCCTCAACCTGCTAAAAAATACCAAGAATCCAGTGATAATGACTTGTAATGACCCGATGAGGCTATGGGGACGTGGTGGGAATTGGAGATCCAACAGGGATAGGGTACTTAGGGTCTCAGAGAATGTCATTTTCGAGAGGGTGGATAGGTCTGACCTCAGGAGAATAGCTCTCAGAGTTCTGGATTCTGAGGGCGTCGGAATTGATCCCGAGTCCCTTAATGCCCTTATTGATGGTAATCCAGGCGATCTCAGAGCCCTGGTCAGAGATCTGCAGTCACTTTCTTGCATAGTCGAGGGGCATATCGAAATGAGTGCGGTCAGAGAACTCTCAGAGGCGGTCGTTAGGGACTCGCAGATCAACGTCTTCAACTCACTAAAGAAAGCCTACACGACTCAATCGGGCGAAAGAGTCTCCGAGATTGTCCGGAACTCGGACAAGGACCCGGATGAGATGCTAGCTTGGTTCGCTTGGAACAATCAGTCAATAATGGCATCCTCCAGCTTGGAGTCAGTATCAGCGGCCATGTGCAAATCGGATTCATTTCTAGCAACGAAATTCTCCAATCGGGCTTTCAGATCATGGTACTGGGGTTCAGCATTGCCTGCTCAGGCAATAGCTTCTGTCTCGACTGGTGGAAGTGAGAATGAGGTGTTCGTCAGTTTCCCCGACTTCCTAAGGAGGGGTGGCGAATCCTGGCGGACTGGCAGCCTTATTTCGGGTCTGTCTGAGAAGTTCGGGACTAGTCGCGCTTCGATTAGGGAAGATCTGTGGCCGACTCTGCTTGCCACCCATAATCCGAGCCTAGGTGGATCTGAGGCTGATTTCAGAGTTGCGAAGAAGATCGGCTTGACCGCGGAGGACCATCTTGCCATGCATGGGATTCCGAAGTCTAGCAAGAGTGCAAAGAAGATAATGGAGTCTTTCGGTGAAGAAGAGTTAGGCAGGGGTGCTGAGATACTAGTGGAGAAGCCCCCCGATAGTCAAGTCGAAGACGATGGCCAGTCGACCCTGGACAGATTCGGCTAGTCTGACTCCCATGTCCTTGGGTGAAGAAGCACCAGGACTGTGAGCAGTTCGAGACGTCCTAGCCACATCAGCATGGTTGATGCCAGAAGGGAAGGGGTGCTCATGGCCGCCCATGAGGAAGCGGCTCCAGAAGGACCGAAGTCACCCAATGCAGGGCCAGTATTGCCGAGTAATGATACTGATACCGATAATACGTCATCCATGTCGAGATTTGGCTCTAGGAAAGAAATGGTCAGCATCGATGCAGTGACTAGGACCATCCATGAGCTAACCATTCCCAGAATGATCCAGACCCTTTCCTCGTCAACCACAGAACGGTTGAATCTGATAGCGACAACCCTTCTTGGTTGGATGATTTTCATTACTTCCCTCTTGGCCAATTCAAATGCAATTCTGATTCGTAGCACCTTGAGTCCGCCGCCAGTTGATCCTGCGCTGGCCCCAATAATCATCAGTAGGAGTAGGACAAATTGGCTGAAGACTGGCCAATCGGAGAAGTTGGCGCTAGAATATCCGGTACTTGTAATCGAAATGGCCTGGAAAATGGAGTGCCTGATTGATTCCAGAAATCCGTATCCCAAATCATCCGAGCGATAGATGTTTATCGCCATAGCAATCCATGCGATGAAAACGATTAGCAGATATGTCCGGAGTTCTTCGTCCTTCCAAATCTCTTTTGATCTACCAGAGAATGCAAAATATAGCAGGCTGAAGTTGATACACGTAAGTATCATGAAGACCATCACAATGGATTCGATAATTGCGTCATCGAAGTGCATAATTCCACCATCAGTGGTTCCAAATCCACCTGATGGCATTGTCGTTAGTGCATAGTTAATAGAATCAAAAGAACCCATCTTTGTAAACTGAAAAAGGAGGATGGCCTGTAGAAGCGTGAGACCGACGTAAATTGACCATAGTTTACGAGCGGTGCTCTCCAGAGTTGTTCCTAGATTCGAAACCGAGGGGCCGGTTAGTTCGGCCCGGGCTAGCGCCATCCCCCCGCCAAGGGCCCTGGAGAATATTAGGAGCCCTAGCATAATTACCCCCATTCCACCGATCCACTGGGAAATTGAGCGCCAAAGAATGAGGCTTTTCCTTTGACTCCCCAAGCAGTCCCCTTGGAATTCATTGATTCCTGCAATACCGGATCCACAAACAGGACTAGTGGCAGGATCGACGAGTGATGCTCCGGTTGTGGTGAAACCTGACATTGACTCAAACCACGAGTGGAGTAATCCATACGAAATCTGGCTAAACGAATTCTCATTACCTGGATCCCAGTATTCGCCGAAGGGGCCGTGGAACATCCCCCCCAGCCAAAGGGGCAATGCCCCCACTATCACCACTGGAATCCATCCTAACGCGACGGAGGCAAATGCCTCTCTATCCCTTACCCTTGCTGAGGGGTCGGAAACACGGGACTGGAAGACGAGAGAGTATCCGACCGAAATAGAAATCATAGCGGGGATCGCGAATGTGCGAATTGCAGGCTCTAGTCCCTCCGAGTATAGGCTGTAAAGACCAACTACTGCCAAGGGTAATGAAACCAATCCAATGGTCCAACCGAGAACTAGGCTTACAACTTCCCAGCGCATACTAACTCCGCAGTGACTCCTCGGCCTTCCCTACATCGTCAATTTCTAGAATCAGATAGATTCGATCTCCTTCCTCCAGGGGGCCAATCTCCTCTGCCACGATATTGTTGAAGGACCCATCTGCCCCCATCCTCTCGAGCATTACTAGATTCGCCCCGATGATGTCCTCAACTTCGTCCAGTTCTTTGCCCATTAGTGAACTACCGGGATTGACTTCCGCGGACATTGAAACTAAGGATGGGATTCTTGGAATTGGTTCGTAAAGCCCTGGAACATGCATGTGGATTGCTTTGAGAATTGATTTTACGGCAACTCTGCGCTTGCTGACAGGTCTGAGACCTATTCTCTGAATAGCCTCTACGAGTGCTCTGTCCTTGAGAATCAGTCCAGTCCTAGAGACGCCCTTGTCAAAGGTCCTCATTGCGATTGAAATATTCAGATTGTCATCACTCAGTGTCGAAATTGCAATATCGTGATCCTCTACTGCTAGTTCCCTTAGCAGATCTTCGTCCTGGGGGTCCCCGTGAATTACATCGAGACGCTTGTTTACGCCTATTCGTGAACCGACGATTGCATTTGCTGCGTCTAGGTCTGGCTCAATTATCACCACATTCGAGCCTTTACCGAGATAGTGCTCAGCCAGCTTGCTCCCGAAGCTTGTTGCACCGAAAACGGCAACCCTGGGCTTCTCTGGCATCTCCGAGTCTACATCTCCGACCATTCTGGAGACGTCCCCGAAGAACTTCGTATCACCAATGACGAAAACGAGCATGTCCCCTTCTTGGATAATTTCATTTCCTGAAACTATCCTTCCCTTGCTACCTTGCCCTTTCATGGCTATAATCCTGGGATAATCGGGGTCAGAAAGTGCCCTAGAGTTGGCATCAACTATTGTTGACCCGATTAGTGGAGAGTCCAATGATACGCTAGACTCGACAATCCACGCATTTTCTCCGAGGGGGATGATGTCAGAAAGTGATGGTGCGACCAGACCGGAAATCAATTGTTCCACCACATCTGTGGAGGGTGAAACTACGAAGTTAGTCCGAGCCCAGTTCTCCAATGGTCCCGCACCCCTTGTCGGATGGGTGATTTCAGAATCACGAACATTTGCTATCGTAATTAGTCCTGAAGCGGTCCTATCGCCTACCTGCTCACTGAATACTCGTTTGGCGAATGCGCATCCCAATATGTTCACGTTGTCATCATTTGTGGCGAAAACGATGATTTCGGCGTCGCTTATTCCAGCCCTGACCAATGAGTCCCTAGATAGTGCGTTGCCGGTAATCAAGAGGCAATCCAGAGACTGAGAGTCACTGATTGCATTAGGATCCGGGTCGATCATCGCTACGCCCCTCTTCTCACCACGAAGCGCGGCGGCGACACCCCGGCCGACCTCGCCGGCACCTGCGATAATGACTCGCATTCAGTCAAATGAATATGTGATTTGGATATAATCCTGCGCCATGACTGGAAAATTGCAAATCTGGCCTTTTTCTCGTACTATTCCTCGGAATCGACTAACTTTCCTCTGATTCTACTGTCCGCTCTGGATTGGATGATTTCAGCTTGTCTAATTGTTCTCCTATATGCCTGTCTTGCAGCAGGAGTGAGTCCGGATGGTAGCCATGATTCCTGGGCGGGGAACCAAGACCACGCCACAATAGGGGCGACCAGTGCTAGTGTCGGCGGGAAGAATACCGTCAGAACTGTGGCAAGAATCAGGGCAGAGCGTGCGATCGAAGCGTAAACTATTGGTCGTAATCTGCTGTTTTCGATGATTCTAGAACCTTGCCAGGTTGTTATTGATGCATGGCCAAGGCAGGTTACCACGGTGAGAACCAAAGCCAATGCGACATTTGCAGAAGTGAAGCCCGTTCCCTCCCACACAACTGGATCGAATAATCGAACGTTTAGGTGGGCGGAACGCATTGCCCCAAAACCCAGACCAAGTGTCCACCCATATGGAGCGCATGCCCTCAATCCGACGGTTCTAGAGCGACCAAGTACGAATAGAGTAAATGAAGACTCAGCAAGAGCAATAACTAGTGCAATAGCACTAATCGAGATTATGTTCTGAGTCTCATTTCTGACTTCTGACAAAATCAAGACGTCTATGGCAGAAGCGACCAATACTCCGGAAATTATACCGTATAGTAATGTTTTAACGGCCCCGGACAGGTCATAGAATCCTGTCATTTTTGCTATGGTTCCTCGCCAACCGGCGTAGATCCCAAGTAGACCGATGGCGAAGGCTATCTGCATCTCCCACATCTCAATGGGTGCTTCAGCCATATACACCCCAATGACGGGTTCCCTTTCAGTACAGCGGATATTAGAGGGCTTTCTTGCCTCTAACTGGCCAGACAATGTTCAAACCACACGATTGATGCCGAAACCCATGGCGCTAGAAGGATTCAAGCGTAGAGTTCTAGGTTCCATAGGAGTTCTCAAGGGCAAGAGGAAGATTGACGAAGAGACCGTCAAGGATCTTAGCAAATCGCTCAGAAGGGCACTTCTAGAGGCTGATTTCAATGTTAGGCAGGCTAAGGAGCTCACAGAACGAGTAGAAAGAGGGATGGTCGACGAAGAGCCTCGCCCGGGGGTTAAATTAGAAACACATGCAATGAATCTGATTTACTCAGAGCTGGTTAGGATTCTTGGTCAGCCCAGGGAAATAAAACCCCACAATCAGACAGTGCTAATGGTTGGTTTGTATGGCCAGGGAAAAACCACAACTACTGCCAAACTAGCAGATTGGTGGAGAAGAAGCCATGGTGCAAAGGTCTCGGTAATAGAGGCAGATGTGCATCGCCCAGGTGCATTCGAGCAATTGAGTCAGATGCTCGAAGGGACGGGTGTAGAAGTATACGGGGAGCCAGGGTCTGAGGATGCAGCGGAAATAGTCAGGAATGGCCTGAAGAAGGTGGGTACGTCTGATATCGTAATCATTGATACCGCTGGAAGGGACAGCCTTGATGGAGAGCTGAAAGATGAATTGCTAGATATCGCTCGAATTGCCAATGCCTCAGAGAGGTTCCTAGTTATTGATGCCCAGGTTGGACAGGCTGCTGGCCCGATGGCCGAAACATTCCACGAACTAGTTGGAGTAACTGGGACCATAGTGACCAAGTTGGATGGTACTGCAAGAGGCGGTGGCGCTCTAAGCGCAGTTTCGACGACAGGTGCACCGATCGTCTTCGTTGGGGAGGGAGAGAAGATTGGTGATATCGAGAAATTCGAGTCTGATAGGTTCATTTCACGATTGCTAGGGATGGGGGATATCAAGGGGCTAATTGATCTAGCACCGGAGGACCTAGATGAGCAAGAAGCAATGCGCCTGACTAGGAGGCTGATGTCAGGCAGATTTACCCTCACAGACATGTATGCCCAGATGGAAATGATGAGCAAGATTGGCACGCTGGACAAGGTACTCTCGCATTTGCCAGATACGATGTTCGGCGGAATGGGGAACATGGGAGTGGCGCAGAAGAGGCAGATGCAGGCAAATCTCGACAAATACCGAATAGTTATGGACTCAATGACCCAAGAGGAAAAGGATGATCCCTTGCTACTCAAGTCAAGCAGGATTAGGCGTATTGCAAGAGGTGCTGGATGTGAGGAAAGGGAGGTCAAGGAGCTTCTAACGCAATGGAATAGAAGCAAGAAGATGATGCGAGGATTCAGGGGCGACAGGAAGATGAGGCGTCAAATGCAATCGATGATGGGCATCGATGACGATCTCGATCTAGGGTGATCATTTGGAAAGGTGGTTTGCCATCATTGGACATAGGGCACCTAGTTCAGGGTCTCTGAATCTGAATGATCTTGCTGGTTCTGGAGGGAGGATGGACGTTCTTGCTAGGGCGGTGAATTCAGCACTATTCGTCTCTCATGGAATTAGGAGGGATAGTCATGTTTTGCTCCACCTGATGGGTGGTGAGGGGCCAAGCAGGAGAATTTGGTTCAACGGTTCCACCCTAGGGGGAGTCAGGCCAGATGAAAGGTCGATATCTGGTCAGATCAAGGCGGTCTTGAAGGAGTCAGTACCCCCCAGAGGGCAATTCAGAGAGTACAGCAGTGGGATTCTCCACTCAGGAGGCGATATTGAGCAGACGCTTGAAGAATGGTCATCCAGAGGGATATGCCCAGTAATAATGGATGCTGATGGGGGAGATTTCTCTGATTTGCCAACTTCGATTGATTTTGGGTTCATCATCTCTGATGACAAGCCACTGACCAAGAATGACACGAAATCACTCCAGGATCCGCTTTCTCTCTCACTGGGTAGTAGATGGCTCCAGGGCCATTCGTGCATTACCATTCTTCACTATCTTCTTGATGGCGACTAGAACCACTCTGGCATCCCGTCTTTACCCATCTTGGTTGACGCATCCATCACTGACTGCGGAACACCTAGCGGATGATTCTGAGGCCAGCTTGCCAGAGGAGTTAATGCCGCCTTTCCATTAACAACAGCGTTGCAATCGGTCATTTCCAGGTTCTCATCCACTATTCGAGCTGCCCCGACCTCGAAAGCAACCCCCATTGCGTCCTTTTGCAGCATGTCTGTTGCATTGTGATACCACCTAGCGCCAAGGGGGACCGTCTGGAAGGAGCCACCCCATTTCTCCGGGACGTTGAGGTTCAGAAACAGGTTGCCTTGGAGAAACCAAGTCCTGATGGAGTCGCTATCGATGCCTTCGGGGGGTTTTTTCTTGGATCCCTGGGGCCTCAGTAGGTTTTCTGGCTTATTTGTCACTAATACGGAAAGGTAGTCGATCACTTCCATCGTTGCACCTATGGAATCCGAGTAGTCCTCATGCGAGTATGTCGCTAGGCTCACCGATAGTGATGGCAGGCCGTACAGTGCAGATTCTCGAGCCGCAGAGACTGTGCCCGAGTGAAGGACGTCTACGGATAGGTTCGGCCCCCTGTTAATGCCAGAGATGCACATCCACGGCTCGATCTCTGGAGACCATGCTCTGAGGCCACCGTCTATTGCGACGATCACGCAATCGCATGGGGATCCGTCCAGGGAGAAAACACGGAGTGGGACTTCATCGTTTACCCTTATCCTATCGGCGATTTCCATGTGCTCCTGGAATGCCATATCGTCACGAAGGGTGAGTTTCATGCCAACAGCAGATTGCTCACTAAGCGGTGCGAGGACGACTAATGGGTGTCCCCTCTCGTTCAGGGAAGAGGCCAGCTCCTGGAGACCGGCGGAGTGTATGCCATCGTCATTTGTCAGGAGCAGGGGGAATGTCATCGTCATTCCGTGCGGAAATCATGTTATGAAACCGATTCACCGGAATTCTGGCCCTTCTCCTGGAGAGTGACAGTGATTGCGCCCGCCATCATCATGAGTCCGCCGACTACAGTTGGCAGCCCTATAACGACCTCGTTGGTCCACAGCCAGCCAATAATTGCGCCAAGTAAGGGTTCCATCAGCAATGCGATGGACACGACGATTGGTGGAATCCATCGAAGTACAGTGTTAACGCCAGTGTGCCCGCATAGACCGGGACCCAATGAGAGGTAAGCGACCCACATGATCCAAATTGGGTCGGACCAACCGAATAGCGAGTCCGTTGGCTCAATGTGCGACAACGAAGAGCCCTCGAAGAACGCCGTCGCGAAAGAGAGCCAGATTCCCGCTGCTAGGGTCACTGGGAATGCGTAAATGAAAATCGGCATGCCCCTCTTGAATCTGAGGTTCCTTCCAACAATGATGTACCCCACCACGGTCACGGCCCCGACAAATGCAGCAAAGTCTCCGACGAGTGACACCTGGCCGCCGTCACCCAGGTCCACCAGGGATACCGTGGCGCCTCCGAAACCCAATAGCACACCCGCGATGTGTCCTCTTCGGACAGCTTCGCCGAGGAACGGCATTATTGCAACCACCACCAAGGGGTGAGTGTTTACGAATAGGAGGCTGTGTACTAGGCTAGTATTGTCCAAAGACCAAACCCAACTGCCGAAGTGGATAGCAAGGAATAGGCTAGAAGCCAGGATTAGTTTGGCGTCATTTCGGTTGAGTTCGAACTCTGAGGGTCGAGATAACTGGTAGAGAAATCCTGGAAGGAGAACTAGAGCGGTGCCTTGCATCCTCCAAGAAGCTCTGAGTATCGGGGGAACGTCGGACATCTCCTGTAGCACTATGCCAGCGCTTGAGACAGCGAGGACGGCGACTGACAGCGTCAGCCATGCTACTGCAGGTGGTTTATTGGCATCCGCCATGGTCAGTCCGCCAGTTCGGCATCAAGTACGCCCGTGCCCCTCTTTGGCCCCCTGTCTGTGGCTCTGACCTTTGTGGCCTTGGGTGGCTCATCTCCCGGACCACCACCGATGATGCCGGCCTTGCTGAAAAGAGCGTATATGATTACTCCGAGAATGACGTTGATCATAACGAATCCGCCAAGTCTAGCGTACGGCCACCATGAGTAGAGAGAGAGCGCCTGCTCATTCACCACAAGTCCATCCAGGACAGCGAGTATTGCAGCCTCGACCCCGTAGAACGCCTCCCCAGTAAGTGCGCCGGCTGCAATCATGAAGGTCAGAAGCAGCATCTGCGCACTCCTCTTCTCTGCAGCGGGCCCTCCTTCCTCGTTCCTAACCGACTCTACGACTGGCTTGAGCCTCCTCTCCTCCCACCAAGAGCGGTATGCGCCCCCAATTAGCATCGGGAATGTCGCAGGGGTGGGTAGGTACATCCCCAACCCGAATGAGGTCCCCATTCCCGTGGCCCATTCAGCGAAGGCACCAAGGGCCATGCCAATGAGCAGTGCGCTCCAGTTTCCTTGTCCCTCGGCTAGTATCGTGGTGAAGTAGGCGAATGCGTTTGCTTGTGGGGCTAGGAGTTCTATGGTCCCATCGGCTAGAAGCTTGGAGAGGAAGATCGCGACCCCTGCGCCCAGAATGGCTCCCGGCACGACACCCATGATATTGCCCTTCGAGATGTGGTATGGCCTGTTTCCGATGTATAGGCTGTTCTTGTAGTCGCCGACCACGGTTCCGCTCATGCTGATCGCAGATCCGAACACGGTAGTTCCTACCAGTGACATCAGTATCGCCTCCTCCTTGGTCAGACCGACGTCGAAGTTCAGGAAAATCATCAGCAGGATGAGGAGTACGATGAACGATGTGCCGGAGACGGGTTCGATTCCAGTCTCACCCATGACTCGGACGGCGATTGCGCCAAGGAGGAATGTGGTCGATAGGAGGACAATCGAGAATATCAGCGAGGGCACTACTGGGTAACCGCCTAGGACGAAGATGGCTGTGATTGCGATGAATGAGATCAGCATGAAAATTGGTATGTGGTAGAGTGGCCATTCGTACCACCCCTTCCCCTCGACGAACTCCTCCCCCTGCTCCCCTGTGAATGCCTGGGTGATGTCTCCGAAGATCCCGATGAATGTTGGGGCCATCTTGAACAGTCCGAGGAAGCCACCTCCCAGAATAGCACCAATCGCTACGGTCCTAACGATCGAGCCGAATGCCTCCCATTGGACTATCGGCCCTAGTTGGGTTATGTTGACATATGCCCCCTGGCCGGGATCGTAGACAGGAACGTCCTGAAGAACCGCAAGCGGAATGAGCCAGAACCATGCCAGTATTGCGCCAAGATTCACCAAGAGTGCGGCTCTGAACTTCATGAACCAACCGATTGCAAAGAGGGTCGGGCTGATCTCTATCCCCAGGAACGTATACGACATGGGGTTCCCCTTCTCGTAGGTGGTGATTCCCCCATAGGGGGCATGCCCGTCAACAAGCTCGCTTGGCTGGTGTATCCATCTCTCAGTATAGACCGAGGCCATGCCCCACTTCTCCCCCGATAGCGTCATTGCGAGCCAGTCGGCGATGCTGCTAGGCACTCCTGCGACCTTCTTCGACCATCTGATGGGATAGTCAATGACGAACATCAGGCCCATTGTAAGGACCGTCCAGATGCCTACGGTGCGCAGAGACTCTCGTGCGGCATCCGCTGAACCAGAGCTGACGTCTGAGGAGATGTCCAGCATCTTCAGCGTGGCTTCGAAGCCCGGCATAGGGAGGGGATCCTCGACAAGCCATACGCGTCGGAAGATGATGAAGTACATCACTCCGAGGAATCCAGCGAACATCGAGGCGATAATGCCCACGAAGGCTAGGTTCAGCGTGTCTACCGAGCTTAGCAGGTGCCCGTCCCCGACCTTGTATTTCTCGGAGTAAGCGAGTAGGAAGATTGCTGGGAATGTGAAGATGAAGCCTATGGAGGCATTGGTGGCACCCGTGGTTGCACTGGTTGCAATGTTCACCTCCGATGGTGACCATTGCAATGCCATCCCAAGCAGGTATGCCACGTACCATGCAGCTGACACCGCTAGTCCGATCTTCAGGCCGATGTAAGCGGTAACTCCGCTGAAGACGGCTCCGACGAGGATGCCAATCAGAACCTTGCGAGTGTCCCAATGGCTAATCTCGAATGACTCGTCGAGGTTCTTTTCCTCGAGGTACTGCTCAAGAAGCCCTGTGTTCAGGTTGTTGTACATGTCCTCGTCGAGCCATGTGAGCGTTCCAGATTCGATGGCCTCGAGTCCCGATGCGGTTACGGGTTGCCTGTATGCTGAACGCTCAACGTCTGACATGTCTTCGTTCTCAGGGTACGAGAACGACGCTTATACTTCACGTGAAGAGGGGAGCGGAATGTGGAGAAAATGGCGACTAGTGGTCACGGCTGATCTTGTACCGCCCCATTGCCTCCATCCACTGAATCTCCCCACCGGACTGCAGGTTCATCCCCTCCTCGACGGGAAGGATGAGGGTCTGGTAGGTCTTGTTGTCCATGGCATGGACCTCGCTCCCCTGGATGTGGGTGATGATCGCAGAGCCCTTCTCTATCATTGGGATGTTGATCGTGTCCGTGACCGTTCCGACATGTGAGCGCTTCTGCCCGGTGAAGATGTCCTCCAGCTCGATCCTCGCTTTCGCCGATCCGTGCTTTCCGGGTTTGGACTTGGACATGCTCAGAATCTTGTAGGCGTCTTCCTCTATCGCCACGTACCTTCCTACCTTCAGAGTCCTGATCTCGGCTCGAGTCGTGCCTGGCATACATCCCCCTTGTCCGATGGGGGACTTATCAGCATTGGGTTGTGGCCCCGAGCCGGGTGCCGGGTGGTCCCCGGCCCGGGGTTACGTTTTACCGATCCTCGGATCAGTCGTCCTTGCGTCGTCCTAGCATGGCAGCGCCAAGCAGGGAGACGACAGCGAGCACGGATGCGAAGCCTGGGGTGAAACCAGGTGCCTTCTGTGCCTCTAGCTTGTCCTCGTCAGCCCTGTTGTCCTCGTCGTCAAGGGCGTCGCAGATTCCATCGCCGTCGAAGTCAGATGGCGTTGAGGCCGCGCTCTTCGAGTCCGTTCCGCAGGAGTACTCGTTCCAGTCGTCATCGGTGGTGTCGTCGGGCTTGTCCACATCGTCGACTCCGTCGCCGTCATCGTCGTCATCGGCGTTGTCGCCGATACCGTCACCGTCGGTGTCTGCCCACTCCGAGGAGTCGAGCGGTGCCCAGTCGTCTGCGTTGACAACCGAGTCGCCGTCGATGTCTGAGTCGGAGTTGTCGCCCACGTTGTCCTCGTCTATGTCCGACCACTCGAACTCGTTCATCGGGAAAGCGTCCTCGGAGTTCAGGTATCCGTCCTCGTCCCTGTCCGCGTCCGCCACGTCGCCGATACCATCACCGTCGTAGTCCCTCTGCTCGTTAGGATCGTTCGGGAACACATCCAGGCCGTCGGGGGTTCCGTCGTTGTCGTCGTCGGGGTCGGCGTTGTCGCCCACACCGTCCATGTCAGCGTCCGCGCTCTCGCTGGCGTCCAGCGGGAATTCGTCGGAACCGTCCTCCACACCGTCGTTGTCGTCGTCGGTGTCGGCGTTGTCGCCGATCCCGTCGCCGTCGGTGTCGTACTGCTCTGTCGAGTCCATCGGAGCCCAGTCGGCAACGTCAGGTACGCCGTCGTTGTCGTCGTCGGAGTCCGATGCGTCGTCGATCCCGTCCTGGTCGTTGTCGGCTGCGGCATTCGGGTCGCTGTCGAAGTCGTCCTGGTCGTTGTCGATCCCGTCACCATCGGTGTCGTTGTCCGAGTTGTCCCCGATTCCGTCGCCATCTAGGTCAGCGTCCTCGGTCGGGTCGTATGGGAACGCGTCGAGGCTGTCAGGCGTGCCGTCGTTGTCGTCGTCGCCATCTGCGTTGTCGCCGATTCCGTCCATGTCCGTGTCTACTTGCTCGGATGGGTCGTATGGGAACTGGTCCCACTCGGTGGAGTCCGCGGTGTAGCCTGGGTTCTCGAAGTCGAAGCCCTCGTTGGTGTCCGTCGCGAACTGCCAGTACTCGTCGAAGCTGAACGAGGAGCTGTTGTCAGCGTCCCATTGCAGCAGGAATCCTCCGATGCTCTCGTAGAAGGCGTCCCAGTCGTCCTGTGATGGCCATGGCTCTGGCTCTGGCTCCTCTGGCTCCTCGGGTTCGTCGTCGCCGTCGTCGCCGTCGTCGGTTCCGTTGTCCATGCCACCGTCGTCGGTTCCGTCGCCGTCGTCGGTTCCGTCGCCGTCGTCGGTTCCGTTGTCCATGCCGCCGTCATCGTCGCCGTGATCGTCGCCGTGATCGTCGCCGTCGTCGGTTCCGTTGTCGTCGTCGGTTCCGTTGTCGTGACCATCTCGTGATCCGATTCCGTTCGTGTCCATGCCGCCATCATCGTCGTACCACTCGTCGTCACCGTCAGAGCAGTCCTCGACCCCGTCGTTGACCTGGTAGATCCAGA
>CEUQ01010577.1_pt1 | contig 14392 bp, 9 predicted proteins | sample 361491 | NCBI WGS metagenome assembly CEUQ01 (sample SAMEA2622796, study PRJEB7988) | marine metagenome | biome: marine biome (ENVO:00000447); feature: marine epipelagic mixed layer (ENVO:xxxxxxxxx); material: "saline water (ENVO:00002010), including plankton (ENVO:xxxxxxxx)" | depth 120 m | reverse complement strand
AAGCAACAGAAAATAATAAAGGAATTTTATCTACTCATCTACATTCGGACGGTAAATTTTTAAAAGATTTGTGGTGTGAGGCTCCTGGAACTTCAAATAATCCTCGACTTTCGAAAGATATTTTAGATAAAGGAAAGCATCTTCCATATATGAATGGAAGAGAAGTTTTTAAGAATGCTGTTAGAAGGTTTCCTGAAGTTATAAAAGAAGCAATGGATGCAAACGAATTAACTATAGATGATATTTCTCAAATTATACCACATCAAGCTAATCACCGAATTAGTGAAGCGGTTGCAAAACGAATGGGCGTTGGAATGGATAAAGTATTTAGCAATATCAAATACTATGGAAATACTACTGCTGCATCTATCCCAATTGCAATGTGTGAAGCAAGAGACAAAGGCCTGTTTTCGGATGGTGATATAATAATTTTAGCAGCATTCGGGGCGGGATTTACTTGGGCATCTGCTGCTATACGTTGGTAATTATTTTTATGATATAAAATTTTATTGTATGGATACACTTTTTTTTAGCGATGAACACAATATGTTAATTGAAATGATTTCAGATTTTGCAAAATCTGAAATCACTCCAATTGCAAGGGAAATTGATCAAAATAGTAGATTCCCATCTGAAGTAATAAGCAAATTAGGTGATCTTGGAGTATTAAGTATACCAGTACCAAAAAAATATGGTGGATCTGGTATGGATAATGTTGCCTATGCAGCAGCAATTATGGAGTTAGCAAAGGCCGATGCTTCTATAGCAATTACAGTAGCGGCACATACTTCATTAGGCACAATGCCTATTGTCCTTTCTGGCTCTGATGAGCAAAAGAAAAAATATGTTCCCAAATTAGCTTCTGGAGAAATCCTTGGTTCATTTGGTTTAACAGAACCAGAAGCTGGTAGTGATGCAGGCGCAACTAAAACAACAGCAGAAAGAACTCGAGAAGGTTTCATTGTTAATGGTGGAAAGATATTTATTACAAATGCTGGTGTAGCCGGTTTATTAAGTTTTACTGCTCAAATTATTGAAGAAGGAAAAAATAAAGGGATAGGCGCATTTGTAATCCCAACAGATATTGATGGATTAACAATATCTGAACCTGAAAAGAAAATGGGATGGAGAGCAAGTGATACAAGGCAATTATTTTTTAATAATATGTTAATAAATGATTCAAATATGATTGCAGAACCAGGAGAAGGCTTCAAAATATTTTTAAAAATTTTAACAGGAGGAAGAATTTCAATTGCAGCTTTAGCAGTTGGCACTGCACTAGGAGCTTATGAAAGAGCATTAAAATATTCTGTAGAGCGAGAAGCCTTTGGAAAAAAAATAAATAAATTCCAATCTGTTGGATTTAAACTTTCAGATATGGCAACACAAATAGAGGCTGCAAAGCTATTAACCTTTCATGCAGCATGGAAAAAGGATAATGGGCATGATATTATAAAAGAAGCTGCAATGGCAAAATTATTTGCGAGCGAAGCTGCTATGAAAATTACTACAGATGCTATCCAGATTCATGGTGGATATGGATATGTAAAAGATTATGATGTAGAACGGTATTTTAGAGATGCAAAAATTCTTGAAATTGGAGAAGGAACAAGTGAAGTCCAGCGTTTAATTATTTTAAAACAAATTTTAAAAAAAGTTGAGTCAATAATTTGATAAAAAATAAAAGTAGACAATCTTTAGTGGATAAAATAAGAGACTATTTCGGAAATTATTATAAACAGATTTCCATTCTCATAGGTTTAACGATTATTATATCTTTATTTTTTCAACAAGGAAGATCTTTACAGTACAGTTATAATATTGATGATATAGCTAGAGAACCAATAATTGCTCCTTATAATTTCCCAATTTTAAAAACTAAAGAAAAATTACAGGAAGATTTAAATAATGCGCTAAAAGCAGAGCCATTTATTTTTAACCGTAAGCAGGAAATTGTAGACAACCAATCATCAAGTTTTTCTACCTTTTTTGTTCGAGCAAATGATATCCGTCAAGCCAATAAAGATTTATTGAATTCTAGGAATCTAGTTTATGATTATCGATATACAGATAAATATCAAGAGGCAAAATCTATCGCATCATCTGATAGCGCTTCTTTATCACAAAAAGTAATTGAATTTTATAAACTATATTCTTTCGCGAAGGATAAAGAAGATTGGAATAAATTTTTGATGCCTATATCTCAAGGTGGTCCACAGTATTCTTTAAAGAGATTCCAAGAAGATATATTGCAGATATGTCGTAATAGATGGGCAATTGGAATATTAGATATTAATGAAACAATAATTGTTAGCAACCAATTGACAGTTGATAATGGCAATATACCAACTTTATATAGCTTAAATGAATTGGATGATCTTAATGAAGCATGGACTGAAGCAAGAAAAGAAATTACTAGTCTATACAATGATGAGAATGATATAAGACGTGAATTGGGTTATGATTTAATTCTTGAATTTATGATACCAAATTTGATTTATGATAAGGAAACAACAGAAAGAAGACAAAAAGCTAGTTTGGACCGTGTTCCTAGAAGTAAAGGTATCGTACTAAAAGATGAAATGATTGTAAATGCTAATCAAAGAATAAATGAAGAAGATCTACAAAAGTTACAGTCTTTAGCAGTTGAAATAAGCAAAGAAAACCGTACTCTTGGTTTAAAGGATACTGTCATTACATACATGGGTCGATTGTTAATTATAGGAATCTTAATTTCATATTTCTTTACCTTTTTATCAATTTTTCGATCACATATTTTTGAGAAATGGCAAATGCTGTTAGTTATTGCTCTTATATATGTGTTTATTATTGTACTAGCTAATTTATTTGTTTATCAACTTGAATTTTCTGAATTCTTAATACCTATTACTGTTGCAGCAATGTTGTTGACAATTTTATTTGATGCACGTATAGGGTTTATGGGCACGACATCAATAGTTTTATTAGTAGGAATTATGATTGGAAATGATCTTGAATTTATTGTAACTGGTTTATTTATGTCGTCAATAGCCATTTATACGGTAAGAAAAATTCGAACAAGAAGTAAGTTTATCACAGCAATTTTTTCACTTATAGGAGCAAGTATAATTGTTGTATTAGGACATGGCCTTTTTGTTGGACAAAGTCTAAGTACAATGGGAGTTGATTTAGTTTATTTGATGGTTAATAGCATTTTTTCTCCTATTATTACTTATGGATTAATTATTATTCTTGAAGTTTCATTTGGTATTACAACAAATCTATCGCTAGTAGAACTCCTAGACTTTAACCATCCATTGTTAAAACGATTACAACAAGAAGCTAATGGTACATTTAATCATAGTGTTGTAGTAGGTAATTTAGCTGAGGCATGCGCTGATGCAATAAATGCAAGGTCGTTATTATGTAGGGTTGGAGCTTATTATCATGATTTGGGAAAAATGGAAAGGCCAGAATATTATATTGAAAATCAATTTATGGGGGAGAATAAACATGATTCATTGACCCCATCTATGAGTGCAAAAATTATTAGAAAACACGTTAGCGATGGATTGAAGCTAGCAAATGATTATGGATTGCCTAAAATTGTAAGTGATTTTATTCCAATGCATCATGGAACATCTAGAGTTGAATATTTTTATCGAATGGCTTTAGAAGCTGTTAAAGATACTGATGAAAAAGTTGATGATAGTGCATATCGCTATCCTGGGCCAAAGCCTAATACCAAAGAAACTGGAATTTTAATGATTTGTGAGGCTGTCGAAGCTGCAGTAAGATCAATAAAAGATCCCGATATTTTAAAGATTGATGCTATGGTAGATAAGGTTATAAAAGGCCGTGTAGCAGATGGTCAATTAGATGAATGTCCACTTACGCTTGATGATTTGCGAAAAATAAAAGGTACCGTTGATGGAAATACTGGAATGATACCGGTACTTAGAGGTATTTATCATATTAGAATAGAATACCCTGAAAATAATTCCTCTGATAATGCATGATTGATGTTATTGTTGAAATTGATCCTGATATATCTGGAATAGATGAAAAAAAATCAATAAATATCTTACAATCCACTTTAAGGAGAGAACAAATTAATCATGCAAAAATCAATCTGATTTTTGCTAATGATACATTGCTAAACAATTTAAAGGTAAAATATTTTCAAAAGGATCATCTTACTGATGTGATAGCATTTAGAATTAATGATTATAAATATTCAAAAATAGAAGGTGAAATTTATATTAGCCTAGAAAGAGCGATAGATAATGCAAAAAGATATAGTCAAAAAATATCTAAAGAGCTTGCAAGACTTATAATTCATGGTACACTTCATTTATTGAATTATAAGGATAATACGGATAATGATAAATTAATGATGACAGAAATAGAAGATAAATATTTGAATGATTTTGATTGGAGAAAATTGTATATCTAATTATGAGCAATTCATCTATAGGAAATCAATTTGAAGAATTAGTAAAGATAGTTCAAAGGCTTAGAGGGTCAGATGGATGCCCTTGGGACAAAGAACAAACAGCCGAATCTTTAATTTCCTATATGCTTGAAGAAGCATATGAAGTTATTGAGGCTATTGATGAAAAAGATTGGGATGGTTTAAAAGAAGAATTGGGAGATTTGATGCTCCATATTGTTTTTCAGGCATCTATTGCGCAGGATGCTAAATTATTTGATATATCAGAATCTTTAAAAAATATAAATGATAAATTAATTAGAAGACATCCTCATGTTTTTGATAGAAAAAAATTAGTTAAAGATAAAATTAAACCAAGCTGGGAATTACAAAAACATAAAGAAAAGAAACGTAATTCTAGACTAGATGGAGTTCCTAAAAGCTTGCCTGGCCTTATTCAAGTGCAAAGGATTCAAGAAAAGGCTTCTTATGTTGGATTTGATTTTGAAAAAGAAGAAGATATTTGGGATAAGTTGTTTGAAGAAATAACTGAATTGAAAAATGCTCAGAAAAAAAACAATAAAGATGAAGTTCAAGAGGAGATTGGCGACATAATTTTTACTTTAATTAACCTTGCTAGATTTTTAGGTATATCTGCAGATGATGCTTTAAGAAAATCAAATAATAAATTTATATCTAGATTTAAAATGGTTGAAAATGAACTAAAAATTAAAGGAAAAAATATTGAAGAATTTTCTATAAACGAGATGAATGAAATATGGGATGAGATAAAAACAAATAATAATTAAATACTATCACCATTAATAGTTGCAACTATTTTTCTACCGCCTCCTCTATTTCTATGTTCACATAAATACACACCCTGCCATGTGCCCAGGCTTAATATTCCATTTTCAATTGGAATATTAATTGAAGAACCCAGTATTGATGACTTTAAATGCGCTGGCATATCATCTGGCCCTTCCATAGTATGAGAATAATATCCCTGTTTTTCTGGAACAATTTGATTAAAGTGAGATTCAAAATCATCCCTAACTGTTGGATCTGTATTTTCATTAATAGTTAATGAAGCAGATGTATGTTTTATGAAAAGATTTAATAGTCCATTTTTAACTGTAGTAATAATATTCAAGCTATTAATAATATCATTAGTTATTAAATGGAAACCCCTTGGTTTTGGTGAAATTATAATTTCTTTTTGAAACCACATTATAAATTACCTAGTTAAGTTTTTCTTTCTTTTTTTCTTGCTGCAGGGAATAAAATATTATTCAGAATCAATCTATATCCAGGTGAATTTCTATGTAGTGATAAATCGGTTGGTGGATCCCCTACAAAATGTTGATAATCTTCTGGGTCATGTCCGCCAAGAAAAGTATACGTACCTTGACCATAATTCCCATGGAGATATTTTACTTGAGGCGAAGCAGGGTCTTCACCCATTATAACTACATGTTTTTTTATTTTACTTCGATTAAATCCTGTAGTTTGCCCCATAAATCCTTTAATTACTGAAACATGATTTTGCGTTAACATTGTAGGAACTGGATCATATTTTGCAGAAAATTCAAATAAAGTAAAATAATCTGCTTCTGCCCCTCGAGTAATTGGGTTGTGGCTTGGAGGAAAATCAATATCAGAAAACTCGTATACCATTGGATCTGTCATTAATGAAAAATTAGTAAATGCGAAAGTATTTTTGTAATTAAGCTTTGAATTCACATTTGGTGTTATTGGCGTGCCATCAAAGACATGGTGCGCTGCATCAATTCCTTCTTCTGCAAGAGCGATATCATATGTATCTGTTGCAGAGCACATAGCAAATATAAACCCACCATTACCAACATAGGATCTAATTAACCGTGTTAGTGCTTTCTTTTGTTCATGTACTGTTAAAAAACCTAGTTCTTTAGCCATTGATTCAAACTTTTTCTTTTGTTCTATATACCATTGAGCTGTATGATAATTTTTGTAAAATTTACCATATTGACCCGTGAAATCTTCATGATGCAAATGTAGCCAGTCATATTTTTGTAATTCACCATTAAAAACTTCTCTATCCCATAGAGTTTTGTATGGCACTTCTGCGTAAGTTAAGGCAAGAGTAACAGCATCATCCCAGGGTTGTTTATTTTCAGGTGTATATATAGCAATTTTAGGCGCTTTTTCCAAAAGCACTATATCCATATTGTTTTTTTCGACTTCCGAATATATATCAAGTAGATCATTAGCAGATATCCTTTTAAAGCTTACACCTCTAATTCTACATTCTTGTGCAATAGGAGAATAATAATCAATTAGAAACGATCCTCCTCTATAATTCAAAAGCCATTCGATATTTATATTTTTTTCCAATGTCCAAAATGCGATACCATAAGCTTTTAGATGATTTTTTTGAATTTGATCCATTGGAATTAATAGTTTATCTCCACTAAATAAAAATTCTATTAAAAGAAAAAGAGTTATAAATATTTTCATCTAACTTTTATCTAAAGTGTTCAATTTTCTAATTCGTATCCGCACTGGTTCTGCAAGCATTGACATAGGATGTTCTTCAAGAAGTAAATTATAAATCTCCAAAGCTTTTGGTTTGTTATTATATAGTCGCTCATATATCTCTCCCTGCGCGGCAATTCCTTCTGGCGCTAAAGATGTATTTTGAAGTGATTTTGCTATGTCAAGTGACATGTTTGTATCATCAATTATCATTCTTAACAAACATTCTCTTAACATAACAATGGGGATGATCGAAGCATTTTGATATTTTTCACGAGTTAAAGATAATATTTCTGCGGCTTCAAGAAATTTGAATTCTTGTAAATATTTTTCAGCTTTTATATAAAATAAAAATGCTTCTTTATCAATTGAGTTTCCATAAATGAAATGTTGAGATATTATAGATTGTAATTCCATAAGATCATTAAAATATTTATCACTTGGACTTGTATTCGCAATAAGGGAATCAATTAACATTATTGTTGTATCGATATTTCCTGACAAAAATGTTAAATGAATCTTTTTCATGGTAAAAGTATTTATATTTATTTTTGAAAGATTCTTTTGATAGTATTGTTCATTATGATTTATAGCATTCTTTAAATTTCCTTCAGCTAAATAAGTATCTCCTATTTTTAGAATAATCTTATTTCGCAAATCATTATTTGGTCTAGATTTGAGCGCCGAATAATATGAATTTCTTGCACCTACGAAATCATGCATAATATTCAATTGTAATTCTCCTAATCGATAATGAGCTTTTGATGAGAATGTTGACGCAGGTAGTTCTTTTAATATTTGTTGATATAAATTAAAAGTTGATTCAATATATTTCAGTGAATCCTTTTGAAATCCTTTTGCTTTATTATTAAAAAAAATATTTTCTGGGTAGAAATCAACTAATCTGTCTTGATAAGTATCTTCCATTAATTGTGCTTCATATGTTTTGCCAAGGCCAAGTAATGCTTCCCCAATAATTGATGAATTAAGCGTTGATTTAATACTTAATATTTGTTTATAGCTATCAATTGATAATCGGTACTGTTTTTCTTTTCTGAAATTTTCTGCCAGAATTAGCCATCTTTGAAAGTCCGAAGTAGTTTCCAAGCCCATAGACAGATGTATATTATATGCATCTTTATATTTTCCAGTTTTAAAGTAAAACCCAGATAATAGTTTATGAATTCTAAAATTATTATTTTCAAGATTTGAAAATAATTTTTTTTCTATTAATAAATGATTTTCTGGTTCATCACTAATAAGTAGTATCTTATCCATAACAAGTTTTTCATTTGACGGATTTGATTTAATATATATCAATAATTCATCTAATGATAGATCATAAGTCTGTCTAGCATGATAATAGTTTGCAAGATCAAGTGATAATAAATCTTTTTTATTAAATTTTATTCTGCCTCTATAAACTAATTCCTTCATTTTTGTTGTTAAACTTAGGCGACTATATGTATGTAAAAGCATTCTGTAAGCACTTTGGTTTTTCCCAAAATTATTTTCAAAACTTTCCCAAACTTTATCTGCATTTAATCTATCATTATTTAGGTAAAATATTTCTCCAAGTTCTATATGCGCTTGTAAATCATTTGGATGTATGTTGATCCAATATTTTATTAGCTCTGAAGCTTCTGATAATTCTTCTGTTCTTTTTAAAATCTCTTTTAATCGCTGATATGCTTGCCTGTTTTTTGGATTTTTTTCAAGTAATTTTTGATAAATAATTTTTGCTTTATCTATATCACCCTTCCGTTCATAAAATAGGGCATCTTGTATATCTCTTGTAGGTAGGGTCATTACATTAATCTGTGCGAACAAAACGCAAGAAATGAAAATAGGAAATATTCTATTCATTGATTGTTGAGTCTTTTATAGTGCTGATATTTTCTATTTTACTTACTGAATTAAAATACCTTCTAATCATTGTTTGATAATCACGAGAATAACCAGCTTTTAATGATTTGTTTAATGCTTCTATAGCAAGATTTCTTCTTTGGCCATAGTCTGTCGGAAGCCCTGAGGGCCCTTCATAAATGACTTCTATTGCAGTTTCTGCTTTTCTTTCTTCTTTAAACCCTCTTTGTGTCATTGATTTTTGACTATCAAGCATTCTAGATAAAATACGTTGCTGTCGATCCTTTGTTTGTTGATTATACTTTCTATTTTGGAAATCATTAATCACCTCTTCAATTTCTTCTGAAATTCCTTTCATATCACCTAATCCATCTTGTCCTGTTTTTCTACTTTCATTAATCAATTGTTGGAGATTTTTTTGAACTTGTTGCTGTTGACTTAATAATCTACCCATAAGCCCTTCTTTTATAGAAGCAGACATTTGACCTAAGGCTAATTGCATACTTTCATTATTTATACCCTGTTGCTGTTTAGACATTTGTTCCATACGTTTTAAAAATTGCTCAAATCCACTTGCTGAACCGGAAGATTGCATTTGGTTCATGGATTGTGAAACAGCTAAAATAGCTGAATTTAATCCTTCCATAGCTGACTTTTGATTATTTGCAGCTCCTCTGCCATTTCTCTCTGCCAATCTTTTTTTAGCTTCTTCCATATGATTATTTGCCATCCCGATACCTTGTCCAATTTTTGGAGTTACTGCAAATGTCTCTTTAGAAAGTTCAATTAATTCAGAAACAATTTTTGTTAGTTGATCTTGTATAAACTGTTGTTTTCCAGCCATTTGACTTAATCTTTGCGAATTTCTAGGCATTGATCTTGCTGTTTTTTCAAGTGATTCTTGATTTTTTGAAAGCTCAAGAAGATCTTTCATTATTTTTTGAAATTTTAAAGCCATTTCTTGGGTAGTAGTATTTTCAAACTGATTCTTAATTTGATGCATCTGTGATTGTATATTTTTTAGGTTTTCTAAACTAGATAAACTTTTTTGTTTTGCAGCTTCAGCTCGATTCTTTTGAAGTTGTCTAATAGTTTGGCTCATTAATGATTCTATTTCATTTGCGCTTTGGCTACTTTCAAGATTATCTAAAGCATTAGATGATTCTTTATCAAACTCATCCATTACTTTAGCTGATTGCTTCATCAAATCACGTATGTTTGAATATTCATTACTATTTCTTTTTTCATCAAAACTTAATTGTTCTAATAAGTTTTGATCAGAATTTGAATTAAGATTCTGAATTTCATCATTTGTTTGTACTTGATTTTTTACAAGTTCATCTAATCTTTGAACAGTTTCATTTAATTTTTGTTCAGCCTTGATCCTTTTAAATATATCTATAAATCGATCAAGCTGTTGTTCAATGTTATCTAAATTTGATGATAGGTTTTCCATTGCTTTCATTAAATCTTTTGTATTCATTTTGTCTAAAGCATTTTTTATATCATCTAAATCTGTCATTAGGTTAGTATCTAATATTTCATTTACTAACTCCTGAAGATCTGTAAACTTTTTCATAAGATCTTCAGGAAATAAATCATGTTTATTTATAGCCTGATTAATTGCTTCCATAGATTCAGCAATATTTTTTAACGCCTCAGTTTCTTCTTTTATATTATTTAGAGTTTCTTCTATTTGTTGTTTTTGCGTCCAATCAATTTTATCGGATTTTAGCATTTCTAATTCAAGAGTATTTAATTGATTTTGAATTTTATCTATTTCAGTTGATCTCATTATTAAATCATCCATCATTGTATCTTCTTTTTCTTCTATTGATGTAAATAAATCACCCAAGGAAGGAAGTTTTGCAATATATGTATTTGATATAGATTTTTTTGGACCAGAAACTTTATCATTATCATATAATTCAAAATGATAGTGTATTTCATCCTCAGGCATCAGACCATATTCATGTAGTTTCCATATACTCCTTAATTCCTGTGAAAGTACTTTTGGATCAGCAATATAAATTGGATATATAGAAATTTGTGATTGGTTTTCTATATAACTTGGGCGTTTTATCTCATATCCAATTTGAAGAGTGCTGAATCCAAAATCATCTTCAATCTTTATCTCAATTGGTATTAATTGTTCAGTGCCTAGCTCAATTACTGGCTCTGGTTTAATTATAGTCATTTCTGGCTTTAGATCCGGAATTATTTGCAAATGATATGGGATAGGGTTTTGATTTGTTATTCCACGATTATCTTCTAATAATATTTTTAGTAAGGCTTCTTCTTTAAATATAAATCCGCCAGCTGCACGTTTCCCTCTAATTTTTAAAGGTGTTTTTTGATCATTTAGACTTAAATATCCTTTTTTTAAATTTCTATTACTTTTTAGATCAATTCTTATTGATGATCCTTTTAAGGCATTTACATCTGATTGATTTGCTTTTTGAATTGTAATAGGTAATCCTGAATAATCAGGCGGGGAAACTTTTATTGAAAATTCTTCCATAATTGGTCTATCTGTAACTGATATATAATAATATGGAGAATTAATGTTTTTCCATGCTTGCCAAAAATGTTCTGAAGGTGAAAAGGCTCTATATCTATAATCTTGATATACCTCATCTATCATATAACTATACACATTATTAGAATCTTTATTCATTATGAATATTATTGATGTATCATTAGAACTAGGGATTAATTCTAAAAAAATAGAATCTGGAACTATGCCGATAGCTTTAAAATTTAAGAAGCTTGATTCTCCTCCAAGCAAATGAATATTTCTTGTGATGCCTTCAATAATGAAAGGTTTAGGTGCCTCAAATTCATGATATGGATGACCCCATCGTATAACTGCATTTGAAGTTGAATCCCAAAATGTTAAAATAATTATCATCCCTAAAGAAAGAATGAATAAATTAATTTTTTTCCAAAATTCTGAAAGTTTAGTTGGAAATAGTTTTTTAAGATTTAAGCGATTAAGTTTTTTTGAAATTCCATTAATGTATGAATCACTTAATGAATTTGATTTATTAGAGCTATTAGATTTTTCTAATTGGAGCGCATTAATTACAACATCACTTTTTGGAAAAGCAAGCTTTCCGGCAGAGCGTGCAAGCTTAGGCCATGAATAACGTTTTATCTTATTTTGTTCTATTAAAACGTTAATTATAAATAAAAATAAGATGAAAAGAACAATTAAAGCAAAAAGAGATTTTAATATAAATAATCGATTGGAACTGGATAAATAAAAAATAGCTTCATACCCAACCGCTAAAAAGAATATTATCAATAGAATAGAGTAAAGTAACCATCCAAAAGTAATTAAATCATTTTGAACTGCTTCTTTTCGAATTCTTTTTAAATGTTCTGTAATAGATAACATATTATTGAGTTAAAGCAAAATAAATAATATTGACACCCATTTGAAGAGCATTTAATCTAATTTCATTAGGGTTTTTATGAACCTCTTCGTCTTCCCATCCATCTCCTAGGTCAGATTCATAAGAATATAAAACCATAATCTTATCTTCATTAAATAAGCCAAATAACTGAGGTGGTTTTCCATCGTGTTCATGTATTTTGGGAAGCCCATTTGGCATATCAAAATATGAATGAAATACTCGATGGTAGTGCGGAATCTCGACAAAATCTTTATTTGGGAATACACGTTTCATTTCACGACGGAATGATTGATTTAATCCATAATTATCATCTGCATGTAAGAAACCACCATTTAGCAAATGATTTCTAAGTGCAATTATTTCTTCATCATTAAATCTAATGTTTCCATGTCCAGTTAGATATAAATATGGATGACTAGCAAGTTCTTGGTCTGATAGTTTAATTCTATTTTCTTCATGTGCAGCCTTTATGCTTGTATTAGTTGTTAAAAATTTAAGTAAGTTTGGTATACTTGATGGGTTGCTGTACCAATCACCGCCACCACCATAATGGACACGTGAAATTGAAAATGCTTGACCACATAAGATATTCACAAAAAATATCATTAATAACTTTGTATATAAATATTTCATGAAATTAATTTAATCCTTTAAATATATTTTTCAATGGCCGCAAACAAATTATGTTCCATCATATAATTCGTATATAAAATTAGTACAAATTGCTATATATAATAGATTTTATATACTAGTATGTAGCTTACACTTGCAATCAAGCGTCTCTAACGTTTATTTTTCATTAGATGCAATTACGAATTTATTCCATTATTCTAATTTGCAGCCACATATCACAAGTCTATGCTGGCCAAGTAGCTGAGGATTCGGTTAAATCCTATATGTGGGGTTTAATAAAGATTAATTCAACGCAAAAAATCCAATATGAACAAGGTTATTGGAAGGACCGCATACTTCATCCAAGAGAATTTCACCATCCAATAACCTTTATGCCTCTTGAATTACGTTATGGTTTAAGTTTTACGGGTGGTGCTGGTGGATATGGACAAAATATGCCTACAAATTGGATAAAATATGATGAAAATTTTGGTGGAAGTCATTATAATGCTGGAAAAAAGATTGCCAAATTTGGTCACCAACTTGATATCGATATGTTAAAATTAAATCTATCTGATTTTATTTTAAATACAAGTTGGTTAGATATGAATACTGGAATAAACTATCGTTATTCAAATCTGTTTTTTCCAGATACAATCCCAATGAGTCAATGGGGGAATGTCAATCCTAGTTGGAATATAAATAGAAAATTTTCTCCAAAACTTTCTGAATTCAGTTTAAGTCATGCTATGATAGTTCAATGGTTTGAACAATTTTATTTTAATATCAGATACACCTGGGGAATAGCAAGATCAAAATTTTATTTAAATTCTTCTTCAAGCGATGATAATCCAATTGGTTGGGGTCCTTCAACTTCATATTCATTTGGTTTAAGGTATATATTTGAAACAGAAAAAAATTATAGATTTACAGTTGGAGTTGATTTAAAGCATTCATATGTAAAGATAAAAAATATTAATGACCCTAAAGACATAACGCCAATCAATCGATTTGATCTTCAAGATTATGGAGTATATCTTACAATTGGAGCATTTTATGGAGGCGAATTATCAAGCGGCGATAATGCAAAAGAGTATTTTTATAGAGGAGACTTTATAGAATCAAAAAAAATATTTGAAAAATTTATTAATGATAATCAGACACATAGCAACTTGCATAGAGCAAAGATGTATCATCAACTTTCATTAAAAAAGATTCCCTATCAACTATATAAAGAAGGATTACAATTTGAAAATAGAGGGATGATAGATAAAGCCGTTGATAGATATATGACATCTTTACAAACTGCAGACTCTACTTTATCTATTGAAGTAAATGCACACCTTAGAAAGATAGCTAGTTTTAGAATGCAGGATGCTGAACTTTTAATTACAAAAGGTAAATATAGTGAGGCAATTTCTTTATTAAATAAAACAATAATTTTTTCTGAAATAGCAAAAAAAGAAATGCCAAGATTTCAAGCTTTAATTATGATAGGAAAAGGTGAAACCGCATTAAAATATAGTTTTTATAATAAAGCCCTTGAGCTTTTCAATGAAGCTTCTAA
>CEUQ01097862.1_pt1 | contig 14406 bp, 16 predicted proteins | sample 361491 | NCBI WGS metagenome assembly CEUQ01 (sample SAMEA2622796, study PRJEB7988) | marine metagenome | biome: marine biome (ENVO:00000447); feature: marine epipelagic mixed layer (ENVO:xxxxxxxxx); material: "saline water (ENVO:00002010), including plankton (ENVO:xxxxxxxx)" | depth 120 m | reverse complement strand
TAACGATTTAAAATAAACTCTAATTTAATTACTATCTATTTTTATAGTATATTAAATTTAAATGTAAATCTTACATATATTTATTTATCCAATATCTTATTAATTTCTTCACTATTAAAGCCTGCTTCTCTTAATATTTCATGAGATTGTTCACCTAATTTAGGCTGATGACGTCTAACAGGTAATGAATCTCGGTTATATCTAAATGCAGAATCAGGAACCTCTAGCATACCCTCTGTTGGATGATTATATTCTCGGAAAAAACCTAGAGCTTTTAGATGAGGATCTTCTTTTAAGTTCTCCAATTTATTCACCACGCCAAATGGAATTTCTGCTTTTTTTAACAATTCAATCCATTCTTCATTAGTTTTTAATATTACACTCTTTCTAACTAAATTATAGAGAGTATTAATGTCTTTTGACCTAGCTTTAATAGAAGAAAATCGCTCATCTTCAGATAAGTCATTTCTACCTATAATATTAAAAAAATTAATCCATTGCTGGTTTGTATAAGGCAAAATGGAAATATAACCATCCTTAGACTTATAAGGTTTTCTATTTTCCGAAAGTGCTCTAGGGTATCCTATTTGATCCATAGGGGGAATAAAAGTTTCACCAAAATGATGCTCAATAAGAGTATACCCTACCATACCCTCAAACATAGATACTTCTAAATAACTACCTTCACCCGTTTTCAATCTTTTTATATATGCCGCTAATAAACCAGTACTTGCTAAAAGCCCTATACTCTTATCTGCCATTACAGTAGGAACAATATGAGGCTCTCCATCTCTAGCATTAAAAGTACCTGCTATTCCAGCTTGACCTTGAATTACATCATCAAATGCTGGCTGCCCGCCGTAAGGCCCATCTTCCCTATATCCATGCAATCCCACGTAAATCATTTCGGGCTTTTTTGTAAGAACGGTATCTGGATCAAAACCCAAGGAAGCAATTTTTTGAGGACGGATATTATGAACTAACACATCTGCTCCTTCAATTAATTTCCATAGCGCTTTTTTCGCTTCAGGCTTTTTTAAATTTAAAACTATGCTTCTTTTATTTCTATTTACACCAAGAAACATTGAAGACATTTTATCAGATCTATGGGGGCCTATATCTCTAGTCATATCTCCATTTGGCTCTTCAATTTTTATTATATCAGCTCCAAAATCTCCTAATACTTGAGTAGTAAAAGGACCCATTATTACCGTAGTTAAATCTAAAACTCTTAATCCCTCAAGAGGTAAAGTTTTCTTCATAATTTGAATTCCTTTAAATTTAATTTCTTTGATTAAATCGCCTACCAACTAATGCTGCAGATATATTAGTTTTTTGAATATCAATAGATCCTCCTGCTATTCCCCACCCCCAGGCATCTCTCATTTTTTGTTCAATAGGAAATTCTGTAGAATAACCATATCCGCCCATTAATTGAACGCACTTTCCTGTAACTTCTCTCGCAATTTCATTGGCAAAACATTTAGCAATAGAACTCTCCGCTATAGAAGGTAATGATTTATCAGCATTTACGACAGCCCTATATAATAATAATCTTGAAGCATCTAACTTCATCTTCATTTCTGCTAATTGAATCTGTACAGCCTGAAAATCTATAATTGGTTTTCCAAACTGTTTTCTCTCTTGAATGTATATTAATACATAATCGTATGCAGATTGAGCACAAGCTAAACTCATAGTTGTATTTCCACATCTCTCCAAATCAAAAGCTTCCATCAATTTCTTAAAACCACCTGCCGGAACAATTATATTTTTAAGAGGAATTTCTACATTATCGAAAAACATATCAGCACTTGGAACACCCCTGAAACCCATATGACTTTCAGGTTTTCCAAAAGTAAAACCATTTGAATTTTTTTCTAATAAGACAGCTCCAATGCCTTTTGCTCCTTTTTCTTCAGACATTCTACTATAAACTACATATGCATCGGCATGACCAGCTCCAGAGCACCATCTTTTTTGACCATTAAGAATTATTTTATCTTTTAACCTTTTTGCAGTAGTAGTTAAGTCTGTAAGTGCTGAACCCGCATTAGGTTCAGACATTGATACAGCTATCACCATATCTCCTGAACAAACTTTAGGTAAAATAGACTTTCTAAGCTCCTCAGAAGCAAAACTAGAAATAGCTAATGCTGGACCGAAACTAGATTCAAATATTGGAAAAGCAACGGCTATAGATACTTTTGCTATTTCCTCAAGTACTAAAACTGCTTCAAAATGACTTAATCCTGCTCCCCCATATTCCTTTGGTAAATTTACTCCTAAAAAACCTAAATCTGCATAACGTTTTAAAATTTCTCTGCTTGGCGGTTCATCTTTTCTTTCAATTTCTAATGCTATATCTTTTAATTCATTATTAGCAAATTTTCTTGCAGTTTCCTGTAAGGCACGTTGCTCTTCATTTAAATTAAAGTTCATATTATTTTCTTTCCAGAAATTAAATTAAATAATAGCATAACAAATACTTTTTATAATTCAATTATATAAAAAGTTATTTTATTTAAAATTAGTATTGGAATAATTATGAACACTGCCACACGAAAAGCTAAAGGTAAAAGACTTCAAAAGTTTGTATGTAAACTGATATTAAAATATCATACTATTTTAGAAGATAAGGATGTAAAGTCTATCAGAATGGGAAGAAAAGGAGAAGACATTCAATTATCAGAAAAAGCAAAAATATTAATACCTTATTCTATTGAGTGCAAAAACCAGGAAAAAATGAAGTATCTATGGGATGCCTACGAACAATCGTTATCAAATGCTAATCAATTAGAACCGATGGTAGTATTGAAAATAAACAATAAAAAGCCTTTAGTTTTAATCGACGCAGAACATTTTTTTTGGCTACAATCAAAAATAATTAAATCAGGATAGCTATAAAAAAAACTATCCTAACTTAATTCTAGATAACATCAGATAAAAACATTTGAACTTCAAGGTCAGTTCTCATGCAACAAGATGTGATTGAATATTTATTTCTTGTTTCAAGGTCCAGTCTTTTGTCTTCTACACTTGGTTGAACAAACATTACACATTCAATAGAGTGGATAATCCCATTTTGCACATTGATATCTTGTTCAGTAATGACCATATCTTTTACGTATAGATCTTCATCTTGATATATTTTTAATATTTTTCCATCAAGGTTAACTGTTAAAGTACCAGAAGGCTTAACATTTTCTTCAGAATGTGTACCTGCAAAAACATGATTTAAAAGTAATTTCCTTAGAGCTTTTGTATTATTTTTTTCAAATAATTCATCCTTTAAAGCTTTTGGAAGTTTTTTGAATGCATCATCATTTGGGGCGTATAGAGTTCTTGGCACTTTACTTTCTTGGTTAAAAAGTTGCTGTAGTCCAGAAACTTTAATTGCAGAAATTAAAATATTATGTTGTCCAGTATTTTGTAAAGCTTGCATCATATAAGAGTTTTCTTCATGATGGCCAGCGAATGATAAAGATATTTTTGTAAATAATAGTAATATTATTAGTTTTAGTAATTTCATTGTTTTCCCCTAAGTAAATAAAATAAATATAATATTTATATGTAATTTTTAATAGTAATTTTTTATTTTTATAAAAAAACTAAATTTTATACTTAGAAAAATTATTTATGGATCATATTTAAAAACATGTCATAGTAAAAATATATGATAAAAAAAAATATGTTTAATAATAAATCAAAAAATAATAATTACTGGATAATTGGAAAACATGCAGTAGAGGCTGCATTAAATAATCCCATTAGAGTAATTTACAGACTGTGCGGAACAGAAGATAATTTTAACAAAATCAAATTTACTAGAAATAAATTAAAACCTGAAATTATGTCTAGACTTGAAGTCACTAAATTAACTAATAACAATATTCATCAAGGAATAGCTTTATTAACTAAACCACTAGAAAATAATAACTTAAATAACTTTTTAAAAAAAAACAAAAATGACACAAATACATTCATAATCTTAGATCAAATAACAGATGCACAAAATGTAGGAGCTATAATTAGATCGGCTGCAGCATTTTCTGTAACTGGAATAATAATGTTAGATAAAAATTCTCCAGCTGAAAACACTACTCTAAGTAAAGCCGCTGTAGGCACACTTGAGAAAGTACCCTTGTTTAAAGTAAATAATATTGTACAAACTATAAATCTTCTTAAAAAATATGATTTTTGGACTGTTGGGTTAGATGTACAAGCAAAAAAATCATTAAAAGAAATATCTCAAAATTCAAAAATTTTTTCAGGTAATGTAAGTTTAGTTATGGGTAATGAAAGCAAAGGAATTAGAAAACTCATAAAAAATAATTGTGATGTGACAGCTAAAATTGAAATAAAAAATTCTGTTGAGAGCCTAAATGTTTCAGTTGCATTAGCAATCAGCCTCTATGAGATAAACAGATAGTAAAAAATACATATGTACCTTGTATTTTTATATTTTTTCTATAAAAGGATTATATTATTTTGGTATAGTAATATAGATTCTTTATAATGCCGCAATAGCTCAGTTGGTAGAGCAGTTGATTTGTAATCATCAGGTCGTGGGTTCAACTCCTACTTGCGGCACCATTATTTAGAAGTTAGTATTAAAACTATTATTAATAGAGGTTATTATGGAAAAAAATATTTCAGAAAAATATTTTAAAGAAGTTAAACAAATTATTAATTTAGGATACTCTAATATTTCTCTAAAGGAAATTGAGCCTAATCTAAATACTGACTTTCATACTCATGATTTTGATGCCTATGCATGCGTAGTAAAAGGAAAATTTATTTTACACGATAATGATAAAGAATACGTTTTAAAACCAGGTGATTTTTTAGCCGTAAATGCAAATCAACTGCACTCTGAAAAGACCTCTTCTATAGGTGCAACTATTTTGTTAGGAAAGAGATATAAGAATTAAGCCCTCATGATGGAATTGGTAGACATAACGGACTTAAAATCCGTGGCCTCTTTTGGCGTGCAGGTTCAAGTCCTGCTGAGGGCACCATCTTAATAAATTATAATTAGCTAAGTTTTTCTTCTTGTTCTTTTAAAACTGAAGATAATTCTGATAATCTATCTTTCTGTAAATTATTAATTAAGCTATCAACCTCCTCTTCATTGAAGCCATGATCTTCCAGAAATTTCTTTTTATTTGTTAAAAATGCCTTTTCTAAATTTGGATCTCTTTCTAACTTTTCATATAAAGCTTCTAATTTCTTTAAATTCTCTGGAACTGTATTTGAATTTGTATTACCCATAATTTCCTCCCATAAACTTATGTTTTTTCAAACTGAATTTTATATTCCTTTAATTTTTTACAAATTGCAATAGTTGCCTCACTAATTAAATTTTGATGTATTGACCTTAATACAATATTAGTTCCTACATCAGGAGGTCTAAAATAAGGATAAGAGCCAATACTTACATCTGGATATTTTCCCTGTATACTTTCTAATAATTCTGCAATTTCACCCTCTGCACTATAAACAACAATATTCTTAGATACAATATTTGTCACACCTCTAATTTTATCTTCTATACCATTAAACATGGCTTGTAATATTTTTGGAACACCAGGCAAAACAAATATATTTTCCACAATAAAACCTGGTGCTGAAGAAACTGGGTTATCAATTAATTCTGCTCCTTTTGGTATTTTAGCCATCTTAATGCGGGATTCGTTTAGCTCGACTTTTAATTTATTATAATGTGCTTTTAATCTTTTAAGAGCCTCCTTATTGACTTCTACCTCAAGATTAAAAGCACTACCAATACACTCTGTAGTTATATCATCATGCGTAGGGCCTATCCCACCTGTAGTAAACACATAATCAAAATTTTTATGACAAAAAAGAACAGTATCTTTAATTATTTTAATCTCATCAGGTATGATTCTTACTTCATCAATACTTACACCTATTTCATCACACCTTTTTGCAATAAAATTAATATTCTTATCCTCTGTACGACCAGATAAAATCTCGTTACCAATCACTAAAATGCATGCTGAAGACAATGATTTTTTTTGACTATTATTCATGATATCCCTTTAATATTAATTAATTATAGACCATTTATAAACATATAATATATAATATTATATGGATTTCTCTAATAAACTTTTCAAAGCTAAATTTATAAAGAGATACAAAAGATTTTTTAGCGATCATATTTTAGAAGATGGGACTATTGTTACAGCTCATTGCGCAAACACTGGGGCAATGTTAGGTATAACAGAAAAGGGGGTTACCTCATGGCTATCAAAAAGTGATAACCCTAAAAGAAAACTAAAATGGAGCTGGGAACTAGTTCAAAAAGGTAAAACTTTTATCGGAATAAATACACATAACCCAAATAAAATTATTCAAGAGGCAATTCAAAAAAATGAAATTTTTGAATTTGATAATTATGATTCTTTGAAAAGAGAAGTTAAATACGGAACAAATTCTAAAATTGATATCCTTTTAACAGATAAAATTAAAAAGGATTGTTATGTGGAAATAAAAAATGTCCATCTTTCGAGAAAAAAAGGTGTTGCAGAGTTCCCTGATGCGGTGACTACTAGAGGCAGAAAACATTTAAAAGAATTGTCTTTGGTCTCTCAATCTGGTTTAAGAGCTGTGATGCTTTTCTTGATTCAGAGAAATGATTGTAATTTTTTTAAAATTGCTGAAGATATAGATAAAGAATATGCTAAAGCATTTAATGATGCTATTAAAGCAGGAGTAGAAGTTATTTGTATTGATACTACTTTAAATAGTAAAGCTATAAATATAGGAAAGAAAATACAATTATTAGAAGACAATTAATATAGGATTAAAAATGTACGTAGATCAAGAAACGGGTATAATGATACATGATGATGTAAACTTTGCTGCAATGCGAAAAGCAGGAAAACTTGCAGCAGAAGTTCTTGATTATATTACGCCATATGTAGAACCTGGCATAACAACTAATACTTTAGATAAAAAATGTTATGATTTTATTATAAAAAATAACGCTATTCCTGCACCATTAAATTATAAAGGTTTTCCAAAATCTATTTGCACGTCTATCAATCATGTAATTTGCCATGGAATACCTGGTGATAAGGTTCTTTTAAACGGAGATATTGTCAATATTGATATAACTGTAATTTTGGATGGATGGCATGGGGATACTAGTAGAATGTTTTGCGTTGGAAAAACAGGAATAAAAGCTATGAAATTAGTAGAAAATACTTTTGAAGCCATGTGGAGAGGTATAGAGGCAGTGAAGCCTGGAGCAACCATAGGGGACATAGGTTATGCTATACAAAACTTTGCAGAAAAAAAAGGATATTCTGTTGTAAGAGATTTTTGTGGCCATGGTATAGGACGAGTTTTTCATGACAGTCCCAGTGTCTTACATTATGGAAAAAAAAAAGAAGGCATTCATCTAAAAGAAGGTATGTTTTTTACAATTGAACCTATGATTAATGTTGGAAGATATGATGTAAAAATATTGTCAGATGGCTGGACAGCTGTAACAAAAGACAAATCTTTATCTGCCCAGTTTGAGCATACTATTAGTGTGACTTCTTCTGGGTATGAAGTATTTACTTTATCTCCTAAAAACTTGAATTATCCTCCATACAATTTATAATATTAATTATTAATATAAAGGAATTAAAATGAGCTATCACCCTATTATGGGAATTCTTATACTAATTTTGTGCGTATTTTTAGCCTATTTGATAGGAAAAATTATAACAAAAAAAAATATTTTAAGATGGAGAAGAACAGAAACTGACGAAAAAAAACCACTTGATTTAGGAGATGCCAGTTCTCCTGATGCTCCTTGGATGGATGATGAAAAATAAATTTCTATCTAATGAATATTTTCTTTTTTAAGAACATAGTCTCCGCCTATATTATTAAACATAACATCTATTTGAGGATGAAGACACGGCTCTTGACTGTCGTCCTTCAATAAATTTTGTTGAGAAACATAGGCTATATAAGGGCCCTCTTCACTCTCCGCGAATAAATGATAAAATGGTTGATCTTTTTTTGGTCTCATATCCGCAGGAATAGAAGCATACCATTCTTCAGTGTTCATAAACTCAGGGTCTACGTCAAATATAACCCCTCTAAATGAAAATAAACGGTGTTTTACAATTTCGCCTATTTTAAAATTCGCCTTCTTTTGAAATTCACTATTCATTATAATTCCTTATTATAAACATTACATATTATACATATATAGATAGTTATCCAGATCTGTTTTTACAACACATAAACAAAAAAATACTTATTTAAGTGCCATTTTTAAAAATTCTAACCTATCCTGACCAAATATCAATTCATTATTTACTATAAATGTGGGAGCTCCAAAAACACCTTTTTCTACCGCCTGTTTTGTATTTTCTATCAACTCTGATTTTATTTTATCTGACTGTACTAAATCAAATAATTGCGTAGAATCAATCTCATTTTTATTTAAATAATTTTGTAATATAGTTAGATCTCCCAAATTCACATCCTTAACCCAGATGCCAGTAAAAATTGCTTCTGAATACTTTTCAAAAATATTCATTTTTTTAGCCGCTATTGCTCCTCTCATCAAATTCAGGGTATTAATGGGGAAAAAACTATTTGAATTATACTCAACGCCGTATAAGTCAGCGTGTTTTTTTAAATCTTTACCCATCCATTTACTTTTAGCTGGAATAAAAGCAGGCGAAGAATTACCAGTTTCTTTAAAAACTCCCCCAAGCAACATTGGAATCATATTAAGCTTCGCTTTTCCATCATTTATTATTTTATCTATCTGAGTCCAAGCCAAATAAGTTGCTGGGCTACCATAGTCAAAGTAAAAATCCACATTTTTATTCATAAACATCTCCTACTTAATAAATACGATTTACTATAACAATTTCTCCAGAATTAACCATACTTAATATTGATAAGTCTGAACTTGTTTTTCCGATAATATTTGCTTTTGTTATTAAGCGAATTTCATCTGCTTTTGATATAGGCGTAGGCCCAAAACCTATTGCAATAGAAGAACCTTCAACCCAAAAGGCTACCTCTCCTAAATTTACAATATCTTTAGCCGTTTCATCTTTTGTTACATTTATATAAGTATCAAAATAAATTTCATTACCCCAAATATTAACATTAGATTTTATAGGACATGCATCCCAAATTTTTCTCGAAGTATCAGTATCATCAAGTTCTACTTCTATAGATTGTTGTAAAAATTCTATTTTTATTTTTTTCAATATTAAATTACCTATATAGTTCAATTATTTTAAGTGTTATGTTATAATAAGAGCTGTTAAATTTAAATTAAAGAGGTAACTATGAATAAATTCGGAATTGGGCAACCTGTTTTAAGGGATGAAGATATAAGGTTTATTTCAGGTAAAGGGCTTTATACAGGAGATATTTCTCTAGAAAACCAAACTTATATGTTCGTATTAAGATCTAATGTATCTAACGGTATTATTAAGAGTATAGATATTGAGGATGCAATGAATTCTGAAGGAGTCGTAAATATATTTGTAGGTAAAGACCTTAAAAAAGCAGGTATTAAAGATATGCCAACTAATTTTAAAGCTAAAAATAAAGATGACTCAGAAATGTTTACTCCTGAAAGATCTGCTATTGCAATTGATAAAGTGAGACACGTGGGTGATCCGATAGCTATAGTAATTGCGGAAAGCATTGAAAAAGCTAAAAATGCAGCAGATTTGATTTTTGCTGATATCGAGGAAATCCCCTCAGTGGCGTCGTGTAGTGAAGCAATAAAAGATAATTCTCCTCAAGTTTGGGAAAATACTAAAAATAATTTATGTTTTGATTGGGAAATGGGTGATAAAGATAAAACTGATGAGGCTTTTAAAAATAGTCACTCTATTGTAGAAATCGAACTAATTAATAATAGAATTGTTCCTAATTCTATGGAGACAAGAGGAGCAATTGCAAATTATGATAAAACCAATATGAGATACGAATTACGATGTTCTTCTCAAGGAGTTCATAGTCTTAGAGATAGAATTTCTAGTGTTTTAGATATAAGACCTGATGATCTAAGAGTTATAACTACTGATGTTGGTGGTGGATTTGGTATGAAAATTTTTAATTATCCAGAATATATTTGTTCATTATTTGCATCTAAAGAAGTAGGGAGACCGGTTAAATGGGTTTCTGAGAGGAGTGAGGCTTTTCTATCTGACACGCATGGTAGAGATCATGTTACAAAAGCTAGATTAGCGATAGATAAAGATGGAGTTTTTCTTGGAATAAAAATAGATACAATTGCCAATATGGGTGCTTATTTATCTAATTTTGCAATATTTATTCCTACTTTAGCAGGTACAGCGATGCTAGCAGGCTGCTATAAAACACCTAGTATTTATGTAAATGTAAAAGGAGTTTTTACAAATACTCCTGCAATTGATGCTTATAGGGGAGCTGGGAGACCAGAAGCATCCTTTGTAATTGAGAGATTAGTTGACGTTGCAGGAATTAAAACTGGATTAGGACCAATAGAAATAAGAAGGAGAAACTTAATTCCTTCTTCAGAGATGCCTTACAAAACAGCATTAAATCATACATATGACTCAGGAGATTTTATTAGTAATATGGAACTTGCTGTAAAAGATGCAGATTGGTCAGGGTTTAAGCAACGGGCTAAAATGTCAGAAAATAATAATAAGATTAGAGGGATTGGCTTATCAACTTATATAGAAGCTTGTTCTGGCGGAGGTCCTGAAGAGGCAACTATTATATTAGAAAAAAATGGAAATATTACTTTACATATTGGAACTCAATCGAATGGTCAAGGACACGAGACTGCGTATAAACAAATTTTGTCAGAATATTTAGGAGTAAACCCTGAGATAATGACAGTGGTTCAGGGGGATTCTGATTTAATTGCTTTTGGTGCAGGAACAGGAGGATCTAGATCCGTTCCAGTGGGAGGAGCTGCTATTAAAGTAGCGTCAGAAAATATTATTAATAAAGCCAAGTCTTTAGCAGCGGAAAAATTAAATGTAACCGAAGACTCACTAGAATATAAAGAAGGTATCTTTTTAGCAGAAGGTACAAACTTAACTATTACTCTTGAAGACCTTGCAAAAGAAAATAAAGACCCAATTAAAGTTTCCAGTCAGTGGACACCTCCAAATTATACGTTTCCTAATGGCTGTCATATATGTGAGTTAGAAGTAGATAAAGACACAGGACAAATAGAAATAAAAAAGTATACTGTTGTAGATGATTTTGGATTAGTTATTAATCCAAATATGCTTGCAGGACAAGTTCATGGAGGAATAGCTCAAGGAATTGGACAAGCAATCTATGAAAATACAATATATGATGATGAAAATGGGCAACTACTATCAGGATCTTTTATGGATTATGCATTACCAAGAGCAGAAGACTTAATTAATGTTGATATACGTTGGAATATGGTACCTTGTGAAACGAATTTATTACAAATAAAAGGAGCAGGAGAAGCAGGAGCAATTGGAGCTCCACCAGCTGTTATTAATGCATTGGTAAATGCATTAAAGATTGAGCATATAGATATGCCAGCCACTCCCAATAAAGTTTGGTCTAAAATACACTCAAATTAAATACTCAGTTAAAACTAGGCAAAAGCTTCTTCCCAACTACCTTGTGTAGCTGCTCTAGAATATTCTGTAGCTCTATTTTCAAAGAAGTTAGTATGTTCAAGAGCGTTTAGCATGTCATCCATATAAGGAAGTGGATTCTTACCAATATTATATAATGGATCCATTTCTAATTGAGCTAATCTATTATCAGCTATATATCTAATATACTCTTTAACAGTTTTTGCATCTAAGCCTTCTACACCACCTAATTCAAAAGCCCTATCAATAAAAGCATCCTCATGCTTTATTACTGTATCACAAGCAACATATAAATCTTTTGCTAAATCTTCTCTTTTAACATCTGGGTTTTCACTCAAAAAAGTATGAAAGAGTTTTATAATGGAGTTAGTATGCAAAGTTTCATCCCTTGCAGACCAAGTTACTATTTGCCCCATACCCTTCATCTTGTTAAACCTTGGAAAATTTAAAAGTATTGCAAAACTAGCAAAAAGTTGCAGACCTTCTGTAAAGGCGCCAAACATTGCTAGCGTTTTTGCTATTTCTTTATTAGACTCTACATTAAATCCTTGCATATACTCATACTTATCTCTCATCTCTTTGATATGTAAAAATGCCTCATATTCAGTTTCAGGCATACCAATAGTATCGAGTAAATAAGAATAGGCAGCAATATGTATAGTTTCCGTGTTAGAAAATGCTGCTAACATCATAGTTACTTCAGTCGGCTGAAATACTCTTGAATAATGGCCCATATAGCAATTATTAACCTCAACATCAGCTTGAACAAAAAACCTAAATATTTGTGTTAGAAGGTTTCTTTCTTTATCTGTTAGTACTTTATTCCAATCTTTAACATCATCTGCTAAAGGAACTTCTTCAGGCAGCCAATGTATTCTTTGTTGTTGAAGCCATGCATCATAAGCCCATGGGTAATGAAAAGGTTTATATACAGGTTCTGCATCTAAAAGTGACATATTATTTATAACTCCGTATTATCTGTATTATATAGTTTATATTTATTGACATGAAAGACATTCTTCATAATCATTTGTATTTTCTTGCGATATATTATTAGTTGATTGTCCCATATTAGAAACAACATCAGAACGCTGTATGGACATAGATCTTAAATAATACATACTTTTTATTCCTTTTTTCCATGCCTGAAAGTGTATTTGATGCAATTCTTTTTTATGAACATCCGCAGGAATAAAAACATTTAAAGACTGTGATTGACAAATATAAGGTGTACGTTGCGCAGCTAAATCTATTAACCAACGTTGATCAACTTCAAAAGCTGATTTAAATACATCTTTCTCATGATCACTTAGAAAATCTAAATGCTGAACTGATCCCTTATTAGTAGTAATTGAAGACCAAATCTCATCAGTATCCATATTTTTTTCAGCTAGCAATTTTTTAAGATGAGGATTTCTAACATTAAAAGAACCTGATAAAGTTTTTTGAACAAAAGAATTCCCAGCAGAAGGCTCTATTCCTGGAGAAGCTCCTCCACAAATTATAGAGATGGAAGCTGTTGGAGCAATTGCTAATTTATTAGAAAATCTTTCTTCTATTCCAAAATCTGCTGCATCTGGACAGGCCCCCTTCTCTTTTGCTAGGAGTTTTGAACTTGAATCAACTTGCTCTCTAATATATTTAAATATTTTTTTATTCCAAGATAATGCTGTTACAGATTCTATAGGAACATTTTTTTGCTGAAGGAAGCTTTGGAAACCCATAACACCTAATCCTACACTTCTCTCTCTCATAGCACTATATTTAGCTTTAGCCATCGAATCTGGTGCTCTATCAATAAAATCTTGTAATACATTATCTAAGAAACGCATAATATCTTCTATCATACCTGGAACATTTTTCCATTCTTCATATGTTTCTAAATTTAATGAAGAAAGACAACATACTGCAGTCCTATCATTACCAAATCTATCTTCTCCTGTAGGTAAAGTTATTTCACTACATAAATTTGACATTTTAACTCTCATACCTGCTAATTTTTGATGTTGTGGTATATCTGCATTAACTCTATCAATAAATAATAAGTACGGCTCACCAGTTTCCACTCTTGCGGTTAAAATACGTATCCATAAGTCTCTTGCTGAAACAGTAGTTTGTACCGCACCATCTTTGGGGCTCTTTAAAGCCCAATCTTCATCTGCTTCAACAGCACGCATAAAAGCATCTGGAATAACTATACCATGATGCAAGTTTAGAGCTTTTCTATTGGGATCTCCACCAGTAGGGCGACGCATCTCAATAAATTCCTCAATTTCAGGATGCCAAACGGGTAAATAACAAGCTGCAGACCCTCTTCTTAAGCTGCCTTGACTAATAGCAAGAGTTAAAGAATCCATTACTCTTATAAAAGGAATAACGCCTGAAGTCTTTCCATTTTTACCATTTTTACCTACTTTTTCTCCAATTGATCTTAAATTTCCCCAATAAGACCCTATACCTCCTCCACGTGAAGCTAACCAAACATTTTCATTCCACAGATCTACTATACCTTGTAAGCTATCATTAGACTCATTTAAAAAACAAGAAATAGGGAGACCTCTTTCTGTTCCTCCGTTTGATAAAACAGGAGTTGAAGGCATGAACCACAGTCTGGACATATAATCATATATACGTTGAGCGTGAGCATCATCATCAGCGAAATAACTTGCTACTCTAGCAAATAGGTCTTGTGGTGTTTCTTCAGGCATAAGATATCTGTCTTCAAGCGTAGCTTTTCCAAATTCAGTTAAAAGATTGTCTCTTTCTG
>CEUQ01079589.1_pt1 | contig 14555 bp, 20 predicted proteins | sample 361491 | NCBI WGS metagenome assembly CEUQ01 (sample SAMEA2622796, study PRJEB7988) | marine metagenome | biome: marine biome (ENVO:00000447); feature: marine epipelagic mixed layer (ENVO:xxxxxxxxx); material: "saline water (ENVO:00002010), including plankton (ENVO:xxxxxxxx)" | depth 120 m | reverse complement strand
ATCATTGTTTGACCCAGGGCAGCATTGGGTCCTGATAATGGAAGTAATAAGCCGATTCTCACTTGATCTAAAATACTTTTCGGTGGTTTTAGTTTTACTACTTGATGTTCGGTAGGCCTTCGAAAGAAAAAACTTTGGATGCCGACAGGGGCAGTGGAACTTGACACAGTCTCTGTTTTAAATGGTGACAAAATAAATTTTTTTGGCCCTTGCGCACTAACGGGTGGGCTTTTAACTTTATAAGGTTCACAAGCAGTGAGGGTCATCAAAATTAATGCACCAAATAATTTGCAATTTATTCTAGCGGAGAGTTGCAAATTAGGCTTAAAAAATTGAAATCGGTATAAAAAATACATGAGTCAAATCGTTGGAAAAATCTATAGGCGCGCTTTTAGAGGACAAACTACGGAATACCACTGTCGAACCAGGGCTTCATATCGTTTCAACACCTATAGGCAATTTGAATGATATAACTCTCCGTGCAATCGCCGTATTGCGCTGTTCAGATGCTATAGCATGCGAAGACACAAGGGTTACAGGAAGAATCAAGTCTGAGTTTAATTTGACTGCTCCTTTAATTTCATATCACGAACATAATGCCCATAAAGTAACCTCAAGAATAATTAAACTTTTAAAATCTGGCAAAATTGTGGCGTTAGTTTCAGATGCCGGCACCCCACTAATTTCTGATCCCGGCTATAAACTAGTTAATTCGGCTATAGAAAACAATGTGGTGGTCAGTCCGGTACCCGGTGCATCAGCTTTATTAGCCTCCCTCAGCGTCTCAGGTCTACCAACAGACAGAATTTTATTCGAGGGCTTCCTGCCAAAAAAAACACTCGGACGCAGAAAGGCTCTAGAGCATGCTGCCAAAGCTGGATCAACATTGGTAGTTTTTGAGTCTCCTAACCGTTTAATTAAGTCTTTATCAGATATGATTGATATTTTAGGGAACCGGGATGCTATAATAGCCCGAGAATTAACCAAGAGACATGAAGAAATCAGGAGAGGAAATCTAAAATCATTGGTAAAAAATATCGAAGACAATCGGTTGCCAAGGGGGGAAGTAACCTTGGTAATTGGCCCAGAAAAAAATAATAAACGCCTGCCACAAGGTCAAATAGACCAAATGCTGATAGAATCTTTGAGCAAACACAGTGTCAAAAATGCGGTTAACGCTGTAGCATTAGAAACGAGCCTGCCGCGCAGAGCCCTCTACCAAAGAGCTATTTTACTAAAATCGGAAAAAAACCAATTATAGAGATAATCCCATAAAATACTTTTTTCTTTTTAGTAAAATTGGATCTTGGCACCCACAAACTCGCTGTGCAAAATGGCTGAGAACGAAATGGAAAATTGAAATGCTCTTTAAGTCTTTAAAACACATGGCAATTATTGTCACGCTAACATGCTTTATAGGTGTTTTGCTTAGTGGTTGTTTTGGCGCCGCCGTAGGAACAGGCGCCTGGATTGCCAATGCCGCATCAGACAAACGAGGATTAAAAAAAGCCGCCATTGACTTAGGTATTCGGGCCCGTATCAATAATTTATGGCTTGATCACAATGAAGAAATAATAACAAGGGCTAACATAGCCGTATTTAACGGGCGCGTTCTGTTGACAGGGATAGTTTCCAGTGACCAGCTTCGCCAGGATGCGGTGCGTTTAGCATGGAAAGCGGGGGGGGCTAAAGAAGTCATTAATGAATTAGAAGTTTTTAAAGCTAATAGTCTCGCAGGTTTTACAAGAGATACTTGGATCTCCGCGCAACTAAAGACCTCCATAGCATTAGACAAAAATATAGCTGCGATAAACTATTCTATAAATGTTGTCAGGGGTACTGTTTACCTTTTAGGTATTGCTGATACTGCCGATGAGCTTGAACGGGTTTTGACCCATGCGAGGCAAATTAATTACGTAAGGCGGGTTTTAAGCTATGTAATCATAGAAAGACAAAAAATTCATTCCAGTTAAACCAATGAAAAGATTTTCTATCAAATCATCTAAAAATATCGAAAACACGCTGAGAAAAATAGGCAAATTGTGTGACGAAGAATTTGAAATAGGGGGAGTTGCTCTGTTGTTAGGTGCAATGGACAACCCGAATAAGAAAATAGAATTTTATCTGGATCACCTAATCAAAATAGCCAGTGACGTAAGCGATACCATTGAAAAAACAAAGAAAGCAACCTTGGATAATAAAATAAATTGCCTGCAAGAAATAATCGTGACAAATCGCGGTTATATCGGTGATAGGGACACATATGATGATCCCCAAAACGCAAATATGATAAATATCATTGAACGTCGAAAAGGTTTGCCTGTGGGATTAGGAATAATATATTTGGACGTAGCCCATCGATTGGGCTGGCAAGCAACCGGCATTAATTTTCCGGGACATTTTCTAATCCGCCTAGAGCATAACTCCAAACGAAAAATCATTGATCCATTTAATAACGGGATTGAAAGAGACACGCCGGATCTAAGACAAATCCTAAAGCAAATCAATGGAATGGACTCAGAACTTTTACCACAACATTCTTGTTCTCTAAGCTCTAGAGAAACACTGATTCGATTGCTAAATAATATTAAATTTCGGGCCATATCATCAAATAATTTAAAAAGAGCCATTCAAATTATGGAAAGGATGATCTTAATAGCCCCAGGCCAATGGGGGATTTTACAAGAGGCTAGTTTATTTTATTACAAAATAGGAAACTTAAAAAAATCTACTGAAATATTAGAAGGGTTTTTGGAGAAAGCCGGCCATAACTTTGAACGCAGGGAAGCCGAAACTATGTTGTATAAGGTAAAGCAACACCTTCACTAAGCTCCTTATTAATCTGCTAACGCCAAAGGAACCAAATGAGTTTGACTGTCGCGATCCAGATGGATCCTATCGAAAATATAGATATTAATGTTGATAGCACCTTCATGCTAGCAATTGAAGCGCAGAAACGGGGACATAAACTGTTTTATTATTTGCCTTCTAGCCTAACCCTTGTTAATAGCAAATTATTTGCCGAAATTAAGCCGGCCGAAATAAGGAGAAAAAAAAACAACCATTACTCTCTGGGAAAATCAGAGTTCACCGACCTTTCTAAGCTAGATGTTGTTTTAATGAGACAAGACCCTCCATTCGATATGGCATATATTACTGCAACACACCTTTTGGAACACATTCACCCCAACACTCTTGTTGTAAATGATCCGATACAAGTGCGAAATTCGCCTGAAAAATTGCTCGCAACTCATTTTGAGGGGATTCTCCCGCCCACTTTAATTACTTCCAATAGGATGCAAATTGCTACCTTTCGTGAAGAACACCGAGATATAATTGTAAAACCTTTGTATGGGAATGGTGGGGCCGATGTTTTCCACATTTTGCCTGAGGACGAAAACTTGGGGGCGCTATTGGATATGTTTGCGGAAAAATACCGGGAGCCAATAATAGTTCAAAAATATTTACCCGAAGTAAGGGAAGGAGATAAACGAATTATATTAGTAGACGGCGCTCCAGTCGGTGGCGTTTTAAGGATTCCAGCCTCAGGAGATGCCCGGGCTAATTTTCACGCGGGGGGTTCAGCGCGGAAAACATCATTGACACATCAAGAATATGAAATTTGTAAAATGATCGGACCAACGTTAAAAGATCGAGGACTAATTTTTGTAGGTATTGATGTTATTGGTGATTATTTAACAGAGATTAATGTGACATCACCGACGGGAATTCAAGAAATTAATGCTCTTGATGGAGTACACATCGAGCAGCGTATTTGGGACGCTATTGAAAAGCGATATGAAGATCTGAAAACCAGACAGCCTTAATAAGCCCTCTTTTGGTTTAAAATTCTTCTTGCTACATCTGAGATATTATCGTCAACCTGAGAAAATTGTTTGATGTCACCCTGCTTGAGATAATTCGTCACGGCCAAGTCAAACGATGGTCTTGAATGGATGCGCTTATACCAATCACAAACCGCTGGTGCTTTCTCTCTCCATACCGTCAGCAACTTAAGCGCTGACAATCTATTAATATAGGGGGTCACCGCAGCATCAGCTAAGGAATATAGTCGGCCAGCAATAAAATCATGCCTTTTCAAGACATCATCAAGCTCTTTAATGAATTTATCGTACGCCCACACCGCGTTTTCAACAAATGGGGAAGACAGACCATCTTTATAAACTGCTTCCTGTCGATTTCTGCGTCCAATATCTGGTATTTTATTTAAATGAGCTTTTTGTTCCTGTTTTGATTTCTGTAGGAAGGATGGTCGAAATGCCGTAGCGTGGGTAAGAATACCGGTGGCTGGGTGGATAATTTCGTCAATTTTTTTTAACCACATGCGCATGATCGCTCGAGTTTGCGGGGTTTGCGGCACCAAAGAAATTTTTTCATTTAACTCTTCGATGTATTGCATAATTATAGTGGATTCTAGAACAACTGCATCCCCATCTATCAAAGTAGGAACGACGGCGTTTGGATTCAGACTAAGATAATCTGGGGAAAACTGTTCTCCATCCCTTAAATTAACATTATAACTTTGAAATTCTATGCCCATTTCAAATAGAGTTAAACGGACTTTAATTGCACAAACCGAAGTCGTACCGTCATAAAGAATTAACATTCTGAATAAAATTTAAATTCAAAAAAATAAATCCGCATCAATCAATCCCAACAATCAAAACTAGCCCAAAGGCTCCCACGTTCCATCTGGCGGGATATCGCCCCCCACCAACATGGGGCCAAGTGGCCGCCCACCCAAGATATGGACATGAAGGTGAAAAACCTCTTGGTGAGCGTCAGCACTGTGATTAGAAAGAACTCGGAAACCACTGCCAGTGAGATTGAGAAGTCGTGCCACCTCACCCACGGTCCTCCAAAATTCAACAATTTGATCATTACTTGCTTTAGAAACAAAATCATCCAGGGAAATATATGCTCCTTTAGGTATGACTAATACATGAACTGGTGCTTGAGGGTTTATATCATGGAAAGCCAAAGCATGTTTTGTTTCCAACACTTTCTGACAGGGGAGTTCCCCGCGCAATATCTTTGCAAAGATATTATTTTCATTATAATTTTCCATAGTACTTTCTGCTATTAAATTTTCAACCTACTTTCCCCGTAGAGCTTTCTCTGCTATTCCAGATTTACCTTCTCGTTTAGCTAATTCCGCCCAAACATCTTCTGGTCTAACACCAGTGAGAGCCCATGCTACCAGTAAATGGTATAGCAAGTCAGCGCTTTCATAGACAACTAAGTTAGGTTTTCCCTGAGTGACCGCTATTACAGTTTCGACCGCTTCTTCGCCCAACTTTTGCGCCACCCTCTCCACACCAGTACTCAATAGCTCTGCAGTGTACGATGCCTCCGGGCTACCTTCTTTACGAACTTCTATTAAGTCATAAAGCCTTTGTAAAACTTCACTATCTTTATCTAACTCGCCCATTAAACAACTCCGTTTTTCGGATTAAAGTGCTGACTACACCTCTCGGACAGCAATGCCGGCAGCCGCCATGTGCTCCTTAACATGAGCAATCTCAAAAGTTCCAAAATGAAATATCGATGCTGCCAACACCGCAGTGGCATGCCCTTCTTGAATACCGGCCACCAAATGACCAATGGTTCCCGCGCCGCCAGAAGCAATTACTGGAATTGATACAGCATCTGAAACAGCGCGAGTTAACTCCAAATCAAATCCCTTTTTAGTACCATCGCGATCCATAGAGGTGAGTAAAATTTCACCTGCACCGAATTTTTCCATTCTTCTCGCCCACTCTACAGCATCAATGCCAGTAGGTTTCCGACCCCCGTGAGTAAAGATTTCCCATGACTGGGGCCCACAATTTTTAGCATCGATTGCCACCACTATACATTGTGATCCGTATTTGGCTGCTGCTTCTCCGACAAATTCGGGCCTTTGAACGGCAGCGGAGTTAATCGAAACTTTATCAGCCCCCGTAAGGAGAAGTTTTCGAATGTCTTCATTAGTTCGCACGCCACCACCAACGGTCAATGGTATAAAACATTGTTCCGCGGTGCGGCCAACAACTTCAAATAATGTATCTCTATTTTCATGAGAAGCCGTAATATCCAAAAAACACAACTCGTCAGCGCCTGCTTTATCATATAGCCTTGCTTGCTCTACCGGATCACCTGCATCTACAAGGTTTACAAAGTTAATCCCTTTAACAGTGCGACCATCCTTTACATCTAAGCAGGGTATAATTCGCATTTTTAGCATTTTTAAAGCTTTCTTCGTGTTAATCCCTTAACAATGCAATAGCGTCAGAAGGTTCAATTCTACCATCATATAGTGCCCGACCACATATTACTCCCTGTATACCTGCGGTCGCTTTTTCTTTAAGCTCTTTTAGGTCATTCAGCGATGAAACACCACCTGAAGCTATCACCGGCGTAGTTAATGAAAACGCTAGATCCACTGTAGCTTCAATATTGACCCCGCCCATAGCGCCATCACGATTTATATCTGTAAATAGAATTGCAGCAGCCCCCTTGTCTTCAAAACGCAATGCTAAATCCAAGGCTCGCACCCCAGAATCTTTGGTCCAACCGTCTATAGCAACCATTCCATCTCGAGCATCGATTGCGATTACTATTTTTCCCGGAAAATCGGCACATGCCTGAAAAACAAATTCCGGATCGGACAAGGCTGCTGTACCAAGAACAATCCGGTTCACGCCAATATTTATCCAATGTTCAAGCGTTTTTTTATTACGAATGCCTCCACCCAATTGAATAGGGATATCAACTGATGAGACAACTTTACTCACAATTTCTGTATTTACAGGCTTTCCTTCAACTGCTCCATTAAGATCAACCATATGTAACCACTGAAACCCGGCCGTTTCAAAATCCTCGGCCTGTCTGATGGGGTCCGGATTAAAAATTGTCGCTTGTTGCATATCGCCTCGCAGCAATCGAACACAAAGACCATCTTTTAGATCAATCGCTGGAAATAAAATCATGTTTTTGATTTCCCCCCCTTTTTTGGCTTCCTAGCTTTTTGGTGTAATAATATCCGGCTATCTTTTCCCCATTTACAACTGCATAATTTGGATTGGTACCCCAACGTTCATAACCAAGTCTTTCATACATTTGAATGGCTGCTTCCTGAGTTTCTCTCACATCCAAATTTATAAATTTGATCGCGCGTTTTTTAGCCCTGAGCTCACAGGCCAGAGTCAACTGTCGAGCAAGACCATGACCTCGAGCCCACGGAGCAACAAAATTTGTCGTTATACTGGCAATGTATTTCTGAGCTTCATTATTTCCGGGAGCTATGACGAGCTGTGCTGAGCCCACTATTCTGCCATTAAATCGAGCTGCAAAAAGATCACGTTCAGGCACCACAATTACTCCACGCCAATAGCGTTCCAGAACATTTCTTGGGGGCGGACTTAACCAACCGAAACCACCGCCATCGAGAATAGCGGATTCTGCGGCATCACAGAGATCCACAACTTCTGATTCAGATAGTGCTAATATATGTTGAACAAAACTGTTGGGTTTATTTTTATTCATCTCAACACCATGAAATATTCCGCTTTTAATTCAAGGGCGCCAATCAAGAAAATTTCTTAGAATTGTTATTCCGGTATTTTGGCTCTTTTCAGGATGAAACTGGGTACCAATTAAATTTCCCGAACAAACAATTGCGACAATATTGCGCCCGTAGTGAGTTGTTGCCAAAATGTTTTTTTGATTAGTACACTCCATTGAAAAACTGTGAACAAAATATGCATGGTCGCCATTTTTTACCCTAGAAAGAACCGGGTGGTCCACTTCATTTAATGTAAGCTCGTTCCAACCCATATGTGGTATTTTTATCTCGGGTGAGGTCTGCTTTATGGGACAAACTTCGCCCGCTAACCAACCAAGACCCGCATGGTCGCCATGCTCTAGGCTTCGATCCGCCATCAACTGCATACCAACACAAATACCAAGAAAAGGCCGACCACGACAATGGGTTGCCTCTTTCAACGCCTCCCCCATTCCTTCAATAGCCATCAAACCCAAAAAACAATCGCCAAACGCCCCAACCCCCGGCAAGATTACATAATCTGCATCATTGAGTTCTATAGGATCGCTTGAAACTATCACCTCATAACCTCCGCGGAGTTCTGAAGCAGCCAACTCTAGCGCCTTTGAGACAGACCTTAGATTTCCTGATCCGTAATCAATAACCACAACTTTCATTTTTATTCCCTTATGGGATCACTGCATCAAAGTGCTGCCGCCAAGGTCATACCAACGTCGTAGTGCGGCGTCACGATGTCGAGCGGCGACAATACCAGAAAGCGTGTATCCCTTCCTAAGAAAATTTAAACTAACCCACTCATTGGCGCCAAACCCTATAAAGGTTGATAAGGCTAAAAACGCTATAAACAAACAATCATTGGACAAACCCAAAAACCGGAAAAATCCCCACAGAAATGCCCAGCCGAGAAATATGATGATTGTTAGAAACCACATTCGGTTCCAAAGTGCCCAAAAACCCGTAAAAATAAAAGCAGTAAGCGAAAATCCATCCCTCACTACTTTGGGGTCATGCCCTGGTAGGGTATGCACTAAAAAAATTTTCACTTTTAGCCTCCTAGGGCTCCCTTTGTCGACGGAATTGCGTTTGATGCCCTAGGGTCAATTTCAATAGCTGTTCGCAGAGATCTAGCTAAACCTTTAAAGCATGACTCAACAATATGATGGTTGTTTTCCCCATATAAATTTTCAACATGCAACGTTATCCCCGCCGCCTGCGCGAAGGCCTGAAACCACTCCTTGAACAACTCGGTATCCATGTCACCAAGCTTGGGTTTAGAAAATTGTACTCGCCACACTAGATAAGGCCTGGCAGAAATATCTAGAGATACCCTCGACAGGGTCTCGTCCATCGGAACATATGCAGCGCCATAACGCACAATGCCAGACTTATCACCTAACGCTGCACTTATTGCTTGGCCAATTGCAATTCCCGTGTCTTCGGTAGTGTGGTGAAAATCAATATGCAAGTCCCCCTCTGCCCTCACAAATAAATCCACCAAGCTGTGTCGGGACAATTGCTCTAACATATGATCCAAAAACCCGATCCCTGTTGAAACATCGTATTGACCAGACCCGTCCAAATTTATACGAACATCGATAGATGTTTCATTGGTTTTTCGGTTAACGTTTGCTTCACGCATTTGGAAAATCCTTTTTTAAACCAGAATGTTTTAACAGGCTAAATATATTACTGCCAGCTTTTACCTTTCAATCGCTGTACTATTTGCGCGATAATGCGGGTGACACTTTGCTTCAAATAATTTTCTTGGTACTTTTTAGAAAAGAAGCTGGTATTAAAGTTTAATCGTAAAAAGTTCAAAATTAGCACTTATTTTTAATATGGCCTTTAAATCTTTTAAATTAGCCCAGACAATCTTTTTAGTGGTAAGACTTGAACACCGAGTTGCAATCACCACATTTGGTACTTCCAAATTTAGTTCAAACGGATTATGGGATTGTATAGTTAAGAGGCAATAAATGGAAAAAAATAGCCCTCCCCAATGGCATGGAACAACGATATTGTCTGTTCGAAAAAAAAATATTGTCGTGATAGCCGGTGACGGACAAGTAACTTTGGGACCAACTGTGATCAAAGCTTCCGCTCGTAAAGTCCGCCCACTCGGCAACGGTTCAGTTATCGCAGGATTTGCAGGAGCGACAGCGGATGCGTTCACTTTGTTTGAGCGTCTTGAAGCCAAATTAGAACAACACCCTGGCCAGTTGACCCGAGCGTGTGTGGATCTTGCCAAAGATTGGCGCACTGACAGGTATCTTCGCCGCTTAGAAGCAATGATGGCTGTAGCTGATCAGGATGTTTCTCTTGTTTTAACAGGAACCGGCGATGTCCTTGAGCCAGATCAGGGCCTCATTGGTATAGGATCTGGGGGCTCCTATGCACTTGCCGCTGCACGGGCATTGCACGACATAGACGGGTTAGAGGCAGAGGATATTGCGCGTAAGGCTATGGATATCGCCGCGGGCATTTGTATATATACTAATAACAATTTAACGATAGAAAGCCTAAAAAAAAGTGACTAGTTTCAGTCCAAGAGAAATTGTATCGGAGCTTGATAGATACATTGTCGGCCAACGTGATGCTAAGCGAGCTGTAGCTATAGCGTTGAGAAATCGCTGGCGTCGGCAGCAAATAGAAGGAGACCTGCGAGAAGAGATTCTTCCCAAAAACATTTTAATGATTGGTCCTACGGGGGTTGGTAAAACTGAGATCGCCCGCAGGTTGGCTCGTTTAGCCCAGGCCCCCTTTGTAAAAGTCGAAGCAACTAAATTTACGGAGGTCGGCTATGTTGGGCGTGATGTTGAACAAATCATAAGGGACTTGCTTGAAGTTGCAGTTCACGAGACAAAAGAAAGAATGAGAAAGGCCGTGCTCGCTAAAGCAGAGCTGGCCGCAGAAGAAAGGGTGATAGAAGCCTTGGTTGGCGAGAATGCGGGCGAAGAAACCCGTCAAAGGTTCCGTAAAATGCTTCGCGAGGGAGAATTAGATGATCGTGAAGTAGAACTTGACCTCTCCGACAATTCAGGTACTTCCTTGCCCACTTTTGATGTGCCCGGAATGCCCGGAGCACAGATGGGTATGCTCAATCTCAATGATATGCTCGGCAAAGCCTTTGGGGGGCAGACAAAAAAACGCAAGTGCACCGTAGAAGAATCCCATGAATTTCTTGTTGCTGATGAAAGTGATAAACTTCTCGATGAAGAAAAAATTTTAAGGGAGTCCATAGAATCGGTTGAACAGAATGGCATCGTATTTTTAGATGAAGTTGACAAAATTTGTGCCAATCATGACCGTCATAGCGCCGATGTTAGTCGAGAAGGGGTACAAAGGGATTTACTTCCATTAATAGAAGGTACAACGGTTTCTACCAAACACGGTCCGGTTAAAACTGATCATATTCTGTTTATAGCGTCAGGGGCTTTTCACATTGCCAAACCCTCAGACTTACTTCCGGAACTGCAGGGTCGTTTACCTATTAGGGTAGAGCTAAAGGCCCTAGAAGTGGAGGATCTTAAAGCGATTCTTACTGAACCCGAGGCTAGCCTTATAAGACAATACGTAGCGCTAATAGGCACCGAAGATGTAGAATTAGAGTTTGCCGAAGACGCCATCGATGAAATTGCATCGATAGCCGCCGAGATAAATCAGGCCGTTGAAAATATAGGGGCTAGGAGATTACAAACTGTTATGGAGCGCTTATTAGATGATATAAGTTTTACCGCGACCGATAGAAGTGGCGAAAAAATCATCATTAATGCTCAAATGGTAAAAGAAAACGTAAGCGACCTTGCAAAAAATGCAGACCTGAGCAAATTTATTTTATAGTTAGCGCAACCGTCGCAGCAAAACATATAAGGCGCCCGCCCCGCCATCGCAAGGCGCTGCCTCTGAAATGGCTAGAACCCGTGGACGCGCCTGTGGTGAATTTAACCAATTCGGTGTCTCCCTCTTCAATACACCACCGCCCTGACTGAGTCGGCCTCGACCTGTAATAATTATAACGCAGCGCTTTCCCAAAGCTTGAGATTCCCGCAAAAAATCCATTAATTTTTCATAAGCCTGATCTTGAGTCATTCCATGCAAATCTAGCCGAGCATCCGGTCTGAGTTGGCCACGCCTTAAACGGGCAAGGGTCCGTTTATCAACATCACCGGCTTGTTCTAAGGAGAGGGGCCTTAGATTTAAAGGGCGCTTTCTTGCAGAATAGCTCTTATTCCCAGATAGTTGTTTTTTTTTTATCCCAATGTTTTCTTTAACAACTGTGCAGGGAATTTCTTTAGTTTCCCTCATTGCTTCAAGAAAAATAGCGTCATCTTCAGGCGATAACGATAAAGCCTTTGAATGCTCCACACACCGTTTGTTTTTGTTTTTCGACATTAGACAACAATAGAGGATCTGAATACTTTGCGCTAGAATAATACCGCATGTGCCCTAGCCCTGTTGATTAAGCCTTATTTAGGTATAAACACAAAATAGCGACCCCGACGATTCATATGCCCGGCATTCTTGGCTGCAGATAAACCATGCCCGAAAAAAATATCTCCGCGCACAGCACCCCTTATGGCCCCCCCGGTATCTTGAGTTATAAGTAACCGCTGAAATGAAATATCAATGTTTAAGGGATCCTTTGTGTCAATCCAAACCGGAAGGCCATAAGTTAAGAACCTTGGATCGATAGCAAGACTTCGTCCCGGGGTCAAAACAACACCTTGGGCACCGAGTGGGCCTAAACCAATCACTCGACTAAAAAAAATATAACGAGCATTTAATTCCAATAAATCAATCACTTTCATAGGATTTTTCTTAAGCCAAGAACGAATGGCTTGCATTGATAGGGCCTCTTGTGAGAGTTCCTGACGATCAACCAAAACTTTACCTATAGAAGTGTAGGGATGACGGTTGTGCCCAGCATAACCAACCCTCAAAATTTCTCCATTGGGTAGCTTAATGCGCCCCGACCCCTGAATTTGTAGAAAAAAAACATCTACGGGATTTTTTAGCCATGCAATTGGTTCAACATCGTTTTGCAGTGCTCCATTATTTATTTGTTTTCGGGAAAAATATCTCCCGGTGGCTTGGTTGAGGTTGTCTGGAGGGGGATAAATGGGGGTTTGATATTGGCCGAATCGTTTTAGAGCACCATCAAAATGCGGTTCATAATAACCAGTGAATAGGCCTTCGGTTTTGCCAGAAAACCTTTGTCCAACTAGATAAGCACGAAAATTCTTTTCAAAATATTTTCTTGCGTAGATATGGTTTCCAAACTTTTTCTGGTCTAATTTACGACAGCTGCGCCGCCATAGATTCATTTGTCCAAATTTAACCGAAACTTGGGATTTGAGATTCGCAGGCCGCATCAACCTTTGACAGCTAAGCCAAAAAGGTAAAAGAGCATCTCCCTGCTCGCCGTGGACCCAGCCCGGCAAGGAATTGATTTTTATATGGGTAAGAGAAACGGGCTTCTCATCTTGCTCCAAAACCAACAAAGAGCAGCTCGCCAAAACACCTGCAATTAGGATCGCAGCAGAGAAATTTAGGTATTTATTGCGGGCTTCTAGTCTCAACTAAAGTCCAATTAGGGTCGTGTGCCCGGGTATTTCTAGCAAAGGTCCAAATATCGATAACAGGTGCCACCCGATTTTCATCACCGTCAACCACCGTTCCACTATTTTCTCTTGTTACATTGACTTGTTCTGATAATACCTTGACAGTAACAAATGCGGTAGACCTATCTACGCGCGCCTCAAGAACATTTATTTCTTTTATTCCCACAATAACCGTTTCTAAACTGTTCCCTGCTGCTTCTCTTTCATCAATTGCTTCGCAAAAATTTTCAAATACTTCATTGTTTAATAAACCGCGTAGTGCACCTTTGTCTCCACTCGCAAAACCATTGACTACAATTTCAAAAGCTGCTTTTGCTCCAGAAATAAAATTTTCGGTATCGAATGTTGGGTCAACCTCCCTAACAGCAGAAAGACCAGTGGCAATAGGGTCAGAGGAATCTGTGGTGTCTTCAGTATTCTCGGAATCCATTTCAATCGCAGGTGCTATTTCGACTGCCTTATCATCCTTACTTGTTGACTTCATATTATCTGAAGAAAAACTCGGCCTTCGCCTTTCATGACCAGTGCGTTTCCCCAGAACACTGCGCAGCCTTAGCACCAAAAATGCCGCGATCATAGCAAATAAAATTATATCAAGTGCTTGGAAACCGTCGCCCATATCATTATACCATATAAACCAAAAAAATTTTATCGATAGACTTTGTTATATATATATAAATGTTAACTTTTACATCAAAAAACTAGGGTCTCCTGAACAAAATCGCAAGCATGACTCTGACAATACTTATAGCTTTAATATTCTTGCCAATAATCGAAATTGCGGTGTTGATCACCCTAGGGGGTGAAATTGGTATTTGGAACACAATTATTCTGATTGTAGTGACCGCACTAATTGGTGCGTGGATTTTACGACAACAAGGACTTGCAACGCTTAGAGACGCCCACCAATCCCTTGGGCAGCAAACATTCCCCGTTTCTGCTCTCTTTGATGGGGCTTGTCTGCTGTTAGCGGGCGCCTTCCTTTTAACCCCTGGCTTTGTAACCGATGCTTTGGGTTTTTTAATCTGCATACCTCTAGTACGCAGAGTCTTGCGTAATTGGGCATGGATAACTATTAGCCGCTCTAGTACTCACAGCGAATGGACTAAACACGAAAAATCTCCCAATGGATCATATCGTAATCGAGAAACGATTGATGGTAGTTTTCGTGAGATAAATCCCGACACAGGGCTGAATGCAACCAAAAATAACTTGTCCGACAAGAACGAAAATTAAAATTAGTTTGTATTTTAATCCTTCTCGCTTCCTTGTTTCTTATGGGAATACGTGTTAGCGACGATCAAAATTATCGGAGAAGACCATGCCAGACATTCCTTCCGACGGTGTAACCAAGAACGAAAATATCA
>CEUQ01020555.1_pt1 | contig 14561 bp, 12 predicted proteins | sample 361491 | NCBI WGS metagenome assembly CEUQ01 (sample SAMEA2622796, study PRJEB7988) | marine metagenome | biome: marine biome (ENVO:00000447); feature: marine epipelagic mixed layer (ENVO:xxxxxxxxx); material: "saline water (ENVO:00002010), including plankton (ENVO:xxxxxxxx)" | depth 120 m | reverse complement strand
CTGTTTCTGAGTATAATACTACTCTATGGAACAACGGCACTGATGCTGGAAAAGAAACTGCTCGTAAGCAGAAGCGTAAGTTGACTTATGTTGCTAACATCTATGTTGTAAAGGATCCAGCAAATCCTGAAAATGAAGGTGGAGTTTTCCTTTATAAGTTCGGTAAGAAGATCTTTGATAAGATCACTGCTGCAATGCAACCTGAGTTTGAAGATGAGGAAGCAATTGATCCATTTGATTTCTGGCAAGGTGCTAACTTCAAGTTGAAGGCAAAGAACGTTGCTGGTTACAGAAACTATGACTCTTCTGAGTTCACTGCTCAATCTCCAGTATTGGATGATGATGATGCACTTGAAGCACTATGGAAGAAAGAGTTCTCTCTTGCAGAACTAGTTGCTGCTGATCAGTTCAAGTCTTATGAAGATCTTAAGAAGCGTCTTGGATATGTTCTTGGTAACAAGGCACGTCCTGCTGAAGATGAATCTTTTGAGGATGAAAGTGAAGGACGTGGTTCTGCAGAGCAAGTTGTTGCTGCTGCGACTGCACCTACACCAACACCTGCTGCATCAGATGAAGAAGATGATGCACTATCATACTTTGCTAAGTTAGCAGAGGAGTGATATTAAGGGGAAGTATTTCTAGTATTTTCCGTTTCAGCTAGTCTTCTATTAACAAACTGGGAGGACTTATCGTAATGCATGATGTTTCTCATATCATTCATGTATTGCTGTAAGTACTCCTTTTTTAGTACATATATACTTCTCTTCTCTTCGTTCAATTCTACTTCATATTCGTAGTTTGAAACTCCTACTACTGGTGCAGGACTTATATCTGCATAGGTTGCAGAATCTGGATCTATCATAGTGAATGTAGAGTCTACTCTCTTACCAGCAGGAAGTATTACTCTACCTTTAGAGTCTTTAACTAAAATTGTTTGGTAATGATGCATATTATTCAAGTCTAATCCATATTTAGTTTCTGCAAATCTATAGATGTCTCTTGATGATAGAGGCCATTCATTATGTACGTTAATAATACCAGCAGTTAATAATACAACCCAATCCAAATCTGGAACACCATAAAGTTCTTCTGCTACTGTATCTGGTCTAGCACCATCGGAAATTTGATACTTATTAAACAGAGTAAAAACATTCTGTAAATCATCACGAAGTTTAACTCTTCTAAAAAGATTCTTAACTCTTACGTATGAACGTGAAGAGTTTTTTGTTTTTAATGGGGACTGATAGTTTAAATCAGGTAGTTCTCTAAAGTAACTCATTAGTATCCAACTCCTTGTAGTCCTTCTCCTTCATCATAATGCTCACTGTATATTGGATTCAGTTCTTGCATTTGTAAAGTCATTTGCATAACAGTCGGTGTTCCATCATGGAATGTTGAGTAAGTATTACCTGCAGTATAATTCATTGTTATTGATTCTAATGCCATTGGTTTAAATACATTTAAGAATGGATGGGGTGAACTACCTTTTTTATAAGTGAGTATGAATACATCAGGTGATTTAATAAAGAAACCATTACCACTATCACCTTTTGGTGCTGAATGTTTTTTTATTGTCCTTATAATTTGTTTTACTTGTTGTGCCTCACTCATACTTCTTGGTGCAAAAGTAAATTGAAAAGGAAATGATCTGATATTTGGTCCTTTAAATAGAACTTCCATATTAGGGTTTAATACTTGTCCAGTTGCCCTAGTCATTAAACTATCTGCACCCACTGCAGAACCAGCAAGTTTAGAAAGGATTGCATTCCTTAAGTTATCATCTATTGATCCAAACCCTTTTATATCTTTCATCTTTGCGAACAATGCTCCTGGATTTGTCATTCCAGTCAGAGCAAGGTTAGCACCCAATGCTTGTAGTGGATTTAAAGTATCTGAGTCCCAATTAATTTGATTATTATCACCTACATTTTGAGGTATTGGTAGATTAATATATGCTAGAGGTCTTGCTTTTCTTGCTCTAGAAGTTGCAGTTTCCATTCTGGATCCTGCTTTCAAAGAACCCATGACAGTTGATTCCTGTGATGAACTAAGTCCTCCACCTTCTACCTTACCTTCTTTTTTTGTTTGTGCTTGACCACCTTTTATTGAACTATTTAATTTTGAGTTAGGAGTATACTCAACAATTTTTATCTCTAGGTAGTCAGTGCTACTTTCAATTCTATTATTAGGATATCTTAAACTAACTGCTGGACTGCTATTTTTAACACCCCCACTTTTTTGTTTCTTTTCTTGTGTTATTGTATTATTATTAGTCTTTACCTCATTAACATTAGATATTTCTCCACTTTCTCCTATAGTTGCTTTACCACTTCTAATCTTATCAAGATTTTTAGCGGTATATGGACCCATATCTTTACTATCAAATAACTTCCCACCTAACATTTTATCGACCTTATATATTAATTTTAACTATTTAGACGGAAGTTAGCGAAAGGAATTGCATCCAGTGCATTTAATTCATCATCATACACTTCATAGAGTTGTCCTACTACTTCATTCCATGTATAATTTCTATGTTTATCCCAATGAAAGTTAATTCCACGGAATCCCCATGAAAAAATATCAGTCACTGCAACCAAAGGATTTTCATCGTAACGTATGTTGGGAGTCTTAGGGGCATATACAAAAAAATAAAACTTTCCTGCATCAGGAACAGGTGTGACTGTATCATTACATGCTTCCATTAGTTCCATCATCAAATCAGATGAACCCTTTCCAATCATATTTTCTTTAACTTCTGCTATGCGACTCATTTAATTCCTAGTTCTTTTTCTGTAAGTACTTTAAATTCAAATCCTCTATCAATACACCACTCGTTTGCTGCTTTCCACTTTGCCTGATTTCTAGCATATTCAAATGCCTCACGTAAATAACCTTTAGTCTGACGTTTTGGTTTTGCTGGTGGTGCCGTCTGTTTCTTAGGTTTTACTTCAATAATATATTTTTTAATTTGTCCATTGCTTTCCTTTGCTTTAATATAAAAGTCGGGGAAGTATCTATGAGGACGATTATCAACTGGAGATCTATACCAGACATACATTTCTTCACTTCCCCATTCGAGGATATTAATATTACTATCACAGTATTTCATAAATTTTAGTTCCCAAAGAGAACGGTAAATAACCTTAGTTGGATCTCCTTTATACTTATAGGGACATCTCACTTTATACTTACCTTTATAAGCCATAAATAAATACAATTATAATAGTAAATATTTAGAGTGGTACAACCTCGTAGGATATCAGATTTTAAACCAACGCTATCAAAACTAGCGGGAACTTCCCATTATCAAGTTATTTTTGGTGGACTTCCTTTGCCTTTAAGACAGCATCTTAATGTAAGAGGTGTTGGGTATAGATTCATAGGGGAGACTGCAGGATTGCTTTGTAGTAACATTTCTCTTCCTGGTAGTAGTAATGCTACACAAATGGTTGATGGAAACTATATGGGTATTCAGGAAAAGATGGCAACTGCTAGAATCTTTACTGAACTTAATGCAGAGTTTATGGTTGATAGTGATTATAAAACTATTAAGTTCTTTGAGCATTGGATAGAGTTCATGGCAAGTGGTTCAGGTGAGGATCAATCAAAAGATGGATATTATATTAGGATGATGTACCCAGAAGAATATAAATCAAATCAAACAAAGATAATTAAATTTGATAGAGATTATAATGCAGAATTAGAGTATACTTTTTATGGACTGTTCCCTAGAGGATTGAATGACATCTCTGTTTCGTATGAACAGACAGATATTCTAAGAGCATCGGTTACATTCTCTATTGATAGATATATTTGTGGAAGGAACAGTAGTTTCTCATTGTATAGAGGTAACTCTCATAACAGAACACTAACTAGAAGTCAGGTTAATATACCAAACATTAATACTGGTGGAGTAGTTGCACCAGGTCCACTGTAAACGAAATTCGACTTTTTATTCCATATATACGGGAAAAAAAACTCCGCAATTTTTTGGAGCCACAGGATTTTCAAAAAAGTGCTATAAATAATAATACTGAAGTGCTACACACATTATGCCTTTACCAAAAATTACCGCACCAACCTATGAGTTGGTATTACCCTCATCTGACAGAAAAGTCAAATATCGCCCATTTCTTGTAAAAGAGGAAAAACTCCTTATTATAGCAATGGAGAGTGAGGACACAAAACAGATAACTGAAGCAGTTAAGAATGTTCTTAAAAATTGCATATTAACAAGAGGTATTAAAGTTGAGAAACTTTCTACTTTTGACATTGAATATCTATTTTTGAATATTAGAGGTAAATCAGTTGGTGAAGATGTTGAAGTTATGATTACATGTCCTGATGATGGTGTAACTCAAGTTCCTGCTGTAATTAATTTGGATGATATCAAAATAGTTACTTCTGATGAGCATACAAGAGATATTAAAATAGATGATACATTATCCATTAGGATGAAATATCCTTCTATGGATGAGTTTATCAAAAACAACTTTGATGTGTCTGATATGGACATTGATGATACATTTAAGTTAATTGCTTCTTGTATTGAACAGGTATATTCCGAAGAGGAATCTTGGACTGCATCTGACTGTACTACTAAGGAATTAGTTGATTTTATCGATCAATTGGGTTCAAAGCAATTTAAAGAAGTTGAGAATTTTTTCACTACAATGCCAAAATTGTCTCATACTCTTAAAGTTGTAAATCCTAAGACTAAAGTTGAAAATGAAATCCTACTGGAGGGACTACAAAGTTTTTTCGGGTAGGTATGGCTCATGAAAACCTAGAGTCATACTATAAGGTAAACTTCGCCTTGATGCAACATCATAAATATAGCTTAACTGAGCTAGAAAATATGATTCCTTGGGAACGAGAAGTCTATCTATCTCTTCTGCAACAGTACATTGAAGAAGAAAACTTAAAAGCAAAGCAAGAACAAGCAAGTGGCAATTAATCAAACTGCTTTCCCTAATATAGCAACACCAACATTGAAGAAGACTAGTCTTTCTTTTAAAAATTTTGGTGCAAACTCTAATGGTGTAAGCCCAGTTGAGAAATTGTCGGCTAGAGTAAAACAAGTAGAAATAACAAATGATGCATTAGTATCTCAAAATAGAGATTTTCAATCAAGTATTGCTAATATTAATAATCGCATTGGGGCATTAGAGTCTGGACAAAAGGCAATTCTTGATTTTCAGAAAGATAAGGCAAAAATAGAGAAGAAGCAAAGAGAATTAGAAGAACAGAGAATTAAAAAAGAGGGTGCAGAAGGTGCTCTTGAAAAAGATGATGCAGATGCTATAAAGAAGACTGATGGTTCTGTTGAGAAGAAAGGAAAGGAATCTGTAGGATTCTTGGAGGGTATAAAGAAATTCTTTATGTTTACCATTGCTGGATGGTTTGCAGATAAATCAATGAAATTGATTAATGCATTCGCTTCTGGTAATAAGGATGCTATAAACAGTATTGGAAAGAAACTTTTGGGTGGTTTGGCAGCAGTTGGTAGTTTGATGTTAATTGCTGCAGCTGGTATTGGTCCAGTTCTTGCTGGTATAGGTTCTTTAATTGGTGTATTAGCAGGATTATTGTTTAATCCAGTTACATTAACTGCATTATTAATAGCAGTTGGAATTGGTGGTGCAATTATGGGAATAAGAGCACTTTGGAAATGGGGTAGGAATAAAGCAACTGGTGGACAAAAGTTTACGGATAGGCATAAGGAACTGGATAAAAAACTAAGAGATGCTGGAATGACATCAAAGGGTTTAATTGTGAATGAGAGTGGTATGGGCAAACATACTAATAGGACACCAGAGCAAGAAAAATTATTCCAAGAAGTAGAGGCAGAACGTGCTAAATTAAATGCTACTAAAAAATCTATGCAAGAAGAAGTAGATGCAGCAAGGAAGCAGTGGAAAAAAGATGCAATAGCAAATAGAGATGCAAGGGGAGATAAAAAGGTAGATTGGAAAACAGAAAATGCTAAATGGAAAGAGCAGGAAGCTGCTATTAGAAAGAAATATACAGATACTATAACTCCATCAGCAAGTAGTGGTAACTTTGTAAAATCTAATGTCAATACTTCTGATGTTACTTCTAAGATTGGACCTGAACCAAATAATGAGGGGAATATAAGTGTTGTTCCAATACAAAAAGAAGTTGGAATGCCTAATAATAGTGCTAGTGGAACTGCTACTACTGTTGATTATATTCCTAGTGAAAATTCTGGTAATAGTACTTGGCAAGCAAAATCACAATATGGAGTGGTAGGTTAGATAGATGGCAATAAAAGCAAAAGGTTTTTTTGGTAGATCTAAGAGTGGTTTTAAATTAGGATCTAATAATAAATTGAGGAGTAGATTTATTCGATCCAAAGTTAATTCCAATAAGAATGTAAAATTTGCTAAAAAATTCTTTAAGTCTGATAAAAGACTTCGGAAAAGGTATATTAGAAGAAAAACTAATCTATTAAAGAGAAAAGCAGCAGAAAAGGCATTAGAAGGAGGACAAGCAGTAAAGACGAGGTTTAAGAAATCTATAACAAAGAAGGGATTTAACCCAATTAAATTCATTACTGTAATATTTGTTGGGTGGATTATTAATGTGTTACCAAAGATTATTTCCACATTAAAGAAATGGATGGAAAAATTGAAACCCGTCTTTGATACGTTAAAGTCTTGGGTGAAAGGTATTGTGAAATTCTTCACAATGATTGGTGATTCTATCGGTAAATTTGTTGGTGCTATTACTGGTAGTACAAGTACGGTTGATGCTGAAAAGAAAAAGATTGAAGGTGCAAATAAAAAATTAAAGGGTACATTTAAAAAGTCTCAAGATGGGTTTAATAAATTAGAGAAAAAAGCAAAGAGTGAAGAGAAAAATCTTAAGAAAGATATGGATAACCTTGATAGCGAGGTTAATGAAGAGAAAAAGAATCAAGGAATGACAGTTTCTTCAAATGGTAAAATTGATCCAATTACTGTATTAGATAATAATAAAAATCTTGTTCCAGCAGGAACTTATGGTATCATTAGAAGTGAGCTTGAGAATAATCCAACAAAATATGATACTAAAGAGAAGATCAAGTCTGCTCTTAATGATTTTGGTATAGATTCTAGTAAAGTTAAATTTAGTTCAAGTGGTTTTACAGGAACAACTAATCAATCAATTACACCTAAATCAATTACACCTAATCCCAAGAACGGTAATGTTAATCTTAAGGTTGATAGTAGTACTAAAACTAAAGTTGTTACAGTTGATGTACCTGTTGAGACTAAACCTCCTCAACTACAGGGAGGTTCAGTTACACCTATAGAACAGAATAATTCTGATAGTGTAAATAGTACTGAACTAATGCTAAACAGTATAGAAAAATAAATGGCAGCAAAGAATAAATCCATATTTGAGCAAGTTACTCTAGAGGCAAATGATCAATCGCAAGATGTTGACATTCGTGCTGGAGTAGTTTCTATTGACTACTATGAGGATATATTTTCTCCTACCATTACTGCACAGATTGTCGTTTACAATACTGGTGATACAATTACAGGTAAAGATGGTACATTACAATCAATATATAATGGACTTCCGTTAAGGGGTGGAGAGAGATTGTCATTAAAAATTGCTCCAAATACTGAAGAGAATGCTGGATTGGATTTTTCTGAGACATATAAAGATCATATGTATGTTTCAAGTGTCACGAATGTTCTTACAAATCAACAAAAAGAATCATTCACATTAAACTTAGTTTCGAGAGAAGCAATTACGAATGAAACTGTAAGAGTTCCGATTCGATTTGCAACTTCTTCTACTATCGATACATCAGTAAAAAAGATTCTTACTGATTATCTAAAGACTGAGAAGGAAATGGATATTGAACCAACATCAAATAAATATGGATTTATTGGTAATTTGAAGAAACCTTTTAATCTTTTACTTTGGTTGGCATCTAAAGGTGTTCCTGAAAAATCAGAAGATGGAAGTGCTGGATTTGTATTTTTCCAGACACAAGATGGTTATCATTTTAAATCTATTGATAGTTTAATTAATCAAGAACCGAAAGAAACATATACTTATACTGAAATTAATAAGAGTGATATAGAGAGGAATAATGATTTTAATATATTGAGGTATTCTACAAATAAGAATCAGGATCTAATTAAAAAATTAAAAGTAGGTGCATATGCTAGTTATGTGGCAACATTTGATTTTGGCACAGGAGAATTTAATACTCCTGAAGAATCTAAATTTATTCTTAGTAAATATAAAAGTAAAGTAAAAAATCTTGGAAAAGAATTGGAATTACCTTCACTTTCTAATGATGCTCAAGAAACTTTAGGTGATATACCAAGTAGGATAATGACAATGGTTGTTGATAGAGGAACTGTAGAAACTGAAGTGAGTAAGGAAAAGAATGCTGATCCTATGAGATACCAAGCACAGGCAATTATGAAATATAATACTTTATTCACTCAGGAACTGCATATGCAAGTTCCTTTGAATACTAATTTGAAAGCAGGTGATGTTATCAAATGCCAATTCCCTAAAATTAGTACAGGAAGTGAGGAATATGATGATGAGCAAAGTGGTTTGTATTTGATTAAGGAGTTATGTCACCATTTTGATAGTGAGAAATCAGAAACATCAATGAAGTTATTGAGAGACACCTACGGTTTATATGGTGTAAATAATGATAACGGAGGAAAATAATGGAAGAATCATTATTCAACACTAATTTTATTGGGAAAGATGGTTTCCGTTGGTGGATAGGGCAGGTTGCTCCTGATATAGTTCAGAAACCACAGACTAAGGATAAGAAAGGTTGGGGTAACAGATATAAAGTTCGTATTATGGGGTATCATCCTTATAATAATGTAGAACTTAAAGATGAAGAATTGCCTTGGGCAACTGTAATTTCACCACCAGGACATGGAACTGGTTCTGCTGGAGTATCGAAAACAATTAGATTCCAACAAGGTGATACTGTAATAGGATTCTTCTTAGATGGTGATAATGCTCAGATACCAATGATATTGGGTGCATTTGGAAATTCTTCTTCTGTAGCAAAGGATGATGAACCGCTTCCATTTAGACCATTTACTGGTTATACCGAGACTCTTAAGAAACCAACAGAGACTGTTTTAAAAGCATCAGAATCTACTGGTGCGATAGAATCAGAGTCACCTATGCAGGTTTCTCAGTCAGATGCTGACAAGGTAAGTGAATCGAGTGGTACTGGCAATAGAGCTACCATGAGTTCATTTAATGGTAAGGTTGTCCATCTTGGATGTGGTAAAAGTCAGGCACAAGAATCTATAAGTAAGATGAGAGTTGGTGTTCAGAATCTTGTGGGTGATGTTACCAATTTAAAATCTAAATTTGATGTTAATACTGAGTTTTATAGAGATAAAGTTAAGGGTTTAGTATCTGATAAAACTGCTGCTTTGGCTGGTAATGCATCTGGATTAGTAAGTGGTATGACAAACAGTGTTTATAATCAAATGACACCTATGTTGAATGGTGGATTGAAGGCAATGTATAGTGATGTTTATGCAAAAACTTTTGCTGCAACTAAATCTGCAGGTATTGCTAATAAGTTTGGTACAGCAGCACAGGAAGCAATGATAAATCCTATTGGTTCATTAAATGGACTTTTACCATGTCTTACTAATCAGGTTATAGGTAATCTGAGTTCTTCAATTGAAGGGATATTAAATTCAGTTGTTGATAATGTTTTTAATTATGTTGATTGTGTAGGAGATCAAGCGACTGGTGCATTAATGAATGCGATTACAGGACAGATATCTGATGGAATGCAATCTTCTCTTGGTGGTATTGGTAAATTGATGGGTTATATGGGTAATTTTAGTGTAGATGGTTTACTTAGAGGTGGTGTTGATTCTCTTTTGGGTATGGCAGGAATGGGTGATTGTCTTGCACCTCCACCACCAGTAGGAGCAACAGGTGCGTGTACTTATAGAATAGGACAAGGACCGATTTCAGGTGGTGCTATTGATTTAAGTTCAATTATTAAAGATGCAAACATAGCAAAAGCAGTGGCAGATGCAGCATCAATTGCTGGTGTTCCTTTAGATGGTGTTCAAGATATAATGGGTGGATTTAGTCTTTTATCTGGTGGTATTAAAGAAGCTGGAGAGGCAATATCAGGTATTGGTGATGCAGTTAGTGAATGTAATTCCGCATTGCCTGAAGTTTGTGAACCACCTAAGATTAACATTTTTGGTGGTGGTGGAACTGGTGCATCAGCTGTTCCTTTCTTTGGTAATTTTAATTTTATGGGACAGGCTAAGAAAACTGGAAGTGTTATTGGTATTAAGATGACAAATCCTGGTAATGCATATATGTACCCACCATTCGTTGAAATAGTTGATAATTGTGGACAAGGATTTGGTGCTGTGGCAAGGGCAACAATTAAAGATGGTAAAGTGAATGAGATTTATATTGTTTCGGAAGGATTATATTATCCAATATCTGATGATGTTCCTCCGATTATTGATACTGTAACGATAGTCAATCCTGGTTATGGGTATGAGGATGGTGATACTGTTACTGACAATTTTGGCAATGAATATGATACTCAAATTTCATTCGGTTCTATCATCAAAGTAACCCCAATAAATAGTAAAGATATAACTGAACTTCCCATACTAACCATAAATTCAAAAACAGGATCTGGTGCTATTTTAAAGGCAAATCTTGATGTCCGACCAGAAACTCCACAAGGAGAAATCAAGCAAGTAATCGATTGTATTAACACATAATGTCAACTAAAACTGATCAAGAACGTTATTTAGAGGCATATCCCAAGTATAGGGTTGATGTAAACAACCCAACTTCTGATGGGTATGGTGGTTCTAGTGTGGTGACTCATTATGCTTGGACGGATCAGGATGAGAAAGCTTCTATTGCATATGGTGAAGATGGTAAATTAAAAGTACATGCTGATAAAGATATTGAAATATGTGCTGGTGCTTCCAAACCAGCAGGTGGAGTTGATATTTTAGTTCATGCTGCTAAAGGTGATATTAAAATACATGCTGATGAAAATGGAAATATTACTCTTTTAGCAAATAATATTACCATTGATGCTAGTAAGAGTATGAATATTAAAGGTGGTGATAAGATTACAATGGAAGCAAATGATATTGAGTTTAGGGGAAATACAATACGTGGTAATGAAATTTGCGGTAATATGGCACCTAATCCATTCATGAAAGGAGTATTCTCAGGCACTAAAGTTGGTGGAGATAAACTCTCTGGTGCTATTGAGAAGTTTGCTTCTGGTGGCATACCAACTGAACTGACAAGTGCTATTGAGTCTGTTGATACTGGTGCTATAACGGAACAACTTAGTGGTGTATCCGAACAACTTAGTGGACAACTTGGTGATGTACAAGAGCAATTCGGAAGTATTGCTGAAAATTTCTCAGGATTTGGTGGTTCATAAGATATGTCAGATACAACTTACGTTAGTCAGTTACATGCCAATGATGATGCTAAGTTCTTTAGTGATGTATACATTTATGGAAACTTATATTATGATTTAGAAGGAACTGATAATCTTAAACTTGACAATATAACCGTTAATCATCAGGCAAATTTTAAAGATATATTTGCAACTGGTATTGGTACTTTTAATGGTCCTATTACGTTTAATAGTGGTACTCTTTTTGCAGGTATTGTCACATTTACAGAACCTGTAGATCTTGATTATCTGCATGTAAAGAAAAGACTTTGGGTTGGTGTTAATGATAATGGACAAACTTTAAGTGCATATCCAGAGGTATATGGTAATAGGGTAGGTATTAATTCAACAATACCACAAGATTCTGCAACATTAGATGTTGGTGGATCTATAATTGTATCTGCTGGTTCTTCTGTTGGTATTGGAAGCACTAGACCAGAGCAGATGCTGGATATTGCTGGTAGTCTTAAACTTGATAGAAATATTTACGACTCAATTAATTATCCAGGTGCTAATGGGTATTATTTAAGTAGAGATCTTCATGGTGTGAGATGGGTTTCTCCTCCTCCTGCACCAGTTGAAGGTGTATTTGTTCAAAATGAAGGAGTTAATCTTGGTGTTGGTTCATTTACTACACTTAACTTCCACGGAACTGGTAGTGGTGGAGATTTAGTTGATGCACAAATTGATGCTAGTAATAGTAATATTGCAAATATTTACTTTACTGATAATTGGGTTAGGAATAGTTCAGGGATCCATACAACAGGACATGTTGGTATTGGTGGAGATGCTGATACTAATAATGAATTAAAAGTAACTGGAAAATTATTGGTTACTGATGATGCTGATATTGATGGTGATTTAAACGTTGATGGTAAATTACAAGTTGATGGTACTTTAGATGTAGATGGTAATACTGAACTTGATGGTACTTTAACTGTAGGTGACAGAACAATCTTAAATGGTAGATTGGATGTTGCAGAATCTACTATTATAAGTTCTGATTTAATTGTTACTGGATTTACTACAGGTACAATTACAACATCAATATATTCTTTAACTGCTGGATTTGCAACTAATGCTACTAGATCTGGTTTTACTACATTTGCTGATAACGCAGGAATATCCACTTTTGCTGCTGTAGCGGGATTTGCTACTAATGCACATAGAGCAGGATTCTCAACATTTGCAGACAATGCTGGATTCTCAACATTCTCAGATCTTGCAGGAATATCTACATTTGCTGCTGTAGCGGGATTTGCTACTAATGCACATAGAGCAGGATTTGCAACTTATGCTGATAGAGCAGGTATTTCCAGTTTTGTAGAGAATGCTGGTATTACTACATTTGTTTCTACAACATTAACTGGTACGAATAAAGATTTTTATATAACTTTTGTTGATGATGCGATTAATACTGCTGTAGGAACAGGACAAACATTAAGAGTTGATGCAGGAATCAAATATAATGCAGCAACTAATTCTGTAAACATTGTAGGAATACTTACAGTAGGTGCTGCTACCACAATTCATGGTTCATTAGAATTGGATGGTGCTTTAATTGATAAAAATAATAGTGTTGCTGCAGGTAAGACTGATTATCGTTTATCATCAATAGGAACTGGAGTATCATGGAGACCACCAGGTGTTGAAACTAATAATGCTATCTGGGTTACTGTTGATGGTAATGATGCTAATAGTGGTTTATTGGAAGGTGATGCGAAGAGAAGTATTGGTGGTGCGGCAGCAATAGCAGAGGCAGGTGATACTATTATTGTTCGTTCTGGTGTTTATCATGAGGAGAATCCAATTGGATTAAGAACTGATGTTGCTGTCTCTGGTGAAGATTTGAGATTGGTAACTGTTGTTCCTAATAATGATGACAAAGATGTATTCCATGTCAGAAGAGGATGTCTAGTACAGAATTTAAACTTTGCTGGTTCTACAAGTGGTACCTTAGTAACAGGTGCAGCAGTAGCATTCCCACCATTGACTAATGCAGAGAAAGCAGTAAGTGGATATATTGCACTTGGACCAGCAAACGAAGGTCCAAGAAAAGGTAATCCTGCTTTTGGTGGTAGATATAAGAGTCCATATGTTAGAAACTGTACTAACTTTATGACTGGTAGTATTGGTATGAAGATTGATGGTAATCATGTATCTTCAAATTATACAGGAACAGTTAATCTAGGACAAGATTTGAAGAGTATGGTTTGTGACTCCTTTACTCAGTATAATGAAGCAGGTATTGGTGTTTCACTGACTAATAGAGGATATGCTCAGTTAGTTTCCATCTTTACTATTTCATGTGAGAAAGCAATTTATGCTGATACTGGTGGACAATGTGATTTAACAAACTCCAACTCATCATTTGGTGTATTTGGATTATATGCTGATGGTGTTAGTAGTACAGAATATACTGGAGTTGTAACATCAACATCTATTGCTGAACAGGATTCCTTCTTATTGGCAGATGTTAAGGACACCTCCAATAACTTTAGAAAACCATTTGATGGACAGGCAGCATTCTTTAAAGTTGATTTAGATGACTTTGCAGATTCTCCTGCTACTGGTACAATGACACAACCATTCCAGTTAGTTCGTTCAATTAAGGTTCTTGATGGTGGTAGTGGATATATTCAATCAGCACCACCAAATATAATAGTAGATATTCCACAAGGACCAGAAGGTATTCGTGCTGAACTTTCTGCTAATGTAAGTGCTGCAGGAACAATTACTTCAGTTGATGTGATTGCTAGTGGTAGAAACTTCTTACCTAACTCTGGAAGTGGACCAACACAGGCAATAGGATTAACAACTTCTCTTAGTTCTGGTACTCCAGCAATTTTGGAAGTAGTTACTGATCCAATTTATTTTACTGTTGATACTGCTACAGAACCTAGTGCAGTTGTTGGACTATCTACATTAAGTCTGAATGAGTTTGTACCTTATTCTATAGCAAAAGGAACAGATATCGAGTTCCGTAGAATTAGTAGAATAATCACCAGTTCTCACTCCTTCGAATACGTCGGTGCAGGTACCGACATAAATAGAGCAAACCCTTTCCAGG
>CEUQ01163864.1_pt1 | contig 14567 bp, 10 predicted proteins | sample 361491 | NCBI WGS metagenome assembly CEUQ01 (sample SAMEA2622796, study PRJEB7988) | marine metagenome | biome: marine biome (ENVO:00000447); feature: marine epipelagic mixed layer (ENVO:xxxxxxxxx); material: "saline water (ENVO:00002010), including plankton (ENVO:xxxxxxxx)" | depth 120 m | reverse complement strand
ACTTGGTTTCAGAGACGGATGGAGAGGATTATTTTTAGCTGTATATTCAGCGATATATCTTTTTATTAGCTATGCAAAACTTAATGAGAGTGAGATTTTGGAATCGAAAAAAAAATAAATAAAAAAATAATAATTGTTGATGAGCAATCTGAAATGGGCGGTGTCCAGCATAGTACAATTCTTCTTGCTAAAAGTTTAAATAAAATTGAATCTATTGACATCAAAATACTAATACCAAAAATAGGTAAGATGTCATCAGAGTGTGATAAATTTTCAATAACTTACGATTTTTACAATAGATTAGATTTTTTTTCAACAAGTATTTCTCTTTTTAATGACAAGATTAGAATTATCAATCCATTTTCATATATTTACAATCTTTTTGTAATTATTATTAATGCTTTTTCTCTAAAGAATATTCTTTCTAGAAATAACGTAGATATTGTTTTAAGTAAAGGTTTAGGAAGCCATTTTTCTTGCTCATTGGCTTGTAAAATGATGGGGAAGAAAGTCATATGGCATCTTCAAGACTTAATAAGTGATAGGTATTTTGGCTTTCTGCATTTTATAATTAATCATACGGCAAATTTATTTGCAGATTTTGTGATTTGTGATGGACAGCTAATTAAAGAAAACCTTAGAGGTTATGCTTATAATAATTCAAAAGTTATTTTTAATGGAGTGAATGTTGATGAACTAAAAATTTCAGATGTATCAAGAGAAGCGACTAGAAATGAATTAAAGATTCCTTTAGATGCATATGTTATTGGTAATGTTGCGAGGATTACTTCATGGAAAGGACAAAAATATTTATTAAACGCATTTATTGAGTATTCAAAAGTGAACAAAAAGGCTTTTCTACTTTTAGTAGGCAGTCCATTATTTGATGGGCAAAAATATTATAAGGAATTACAAGATATTATAAAAAAGAATAACCTAATAAAACGTGTGATCTTACCTGGTTACAGATTAGATCTACAGAATATATTTTCTTCAATAGATCTTTTTGCATATACAAGTGTTGAAAAAGACACAACTCCATTATCCCTTATTAGTGCATTATCGTCTGGGCTACCTATCATAGTATCAAATATACCTTCTTTATCTGAAGTAATCTCTTGCTTTGAAAATGTTAAAACTTTTGAATGTAATGATTCTAAAAATATTATTTTGCTTCTAAAAGAGTATGAGGATAAAGAAACTAGAGAATTACATGGTGCTATAAATCGAAGATGTGCAAAAAAATATTTTGATATATCTATTCATACTGAGCAAATGTTAGATGTTTTCCTAAACTTAGACAATCAATTAAAATGAAAAGTATTATTTTAGTTCACCCAGCTGGAATAGGTGATGCAATTGAAGATTTTATTTTAATTAAGTCCATCCTCAAATATAATAGAAATATAAAAATTCACTATATAGGCAATTATTTTATCAATGATTTATTAAAGCTAATTAATATCAAGACATTCGATACGACAATTATAGAAAAAAAGAGCCATTTTGGTTTTAGAGATGTTCTTAATTTTAAGAACATCAAAGCACTCTTAAAAACTCCAAAGTATTATGATTTAGTATACATAATGCCAGGAATAAATTTAAGAAAAGCTAGTGCACTAAAATATATATTAAGGCCAAAAGAATTTGTAGGTGGTTTATTAGGTTACCCTCATAAAAATATTGAAAATATCGTACCATCTATAAGTAGATATGATAATATAGACTATGGTATCGAAAAGCAGCACAGACTGATAAGTAATAAGCAAATATTATCTAAATATTTGCGAATTGAGTCATTGGACTTTAATATTTTTGACTACTCTATTTTTGATAATGAGTATTCTAAAGACTATTCAGATTTAACCAAACCATATGTAGTGATCCATATAGGTTCATCAAATAAATTTCCTGCAAGGTCTTTGAGTATAAAACAATGGAAAAAGTTGACAAATGAATTATTATTAACCACACCCTATAAATTATTATTTATTGGCAGCAGGAATGAAAAACCTATAATTAAACACATAATAAATTCAAAAAAGTGGAAAAATTATAACAATCGGTTAAAAAACTTAGCTGGAACAACAGCAATAAAAGATTTGTTTTTTCTATTAAAAAATTCTGAAGTTGTAATCTCAACTGATTCTGGGCCTGGGCAAATAGCAGGTGTAATGAAAAAAAAACAGATTATGCTTTTTGGACCTACTAGTCATTCAATTGCTAACCCAATTAATAGTAATTGCATTAAAATATTTAGGGATGATCAATGTAGCCCTTGTTACGGAACAAATTTATATGATAATTGCCCTTATGATAATAAATGTATGGAGAAAGTAGGAATAAAGACAATTATGTATGCATTCAATAAATTAAATGATATAGCATTTGAAAATAAACATGCAGGTAGTGATTATTTGGAACGTGTTATTATCTAATGATGGCATGTCTTTTGACAAAAACCAGTTTATTTAACTAATGATAGTTTCTATTATAATTCCTTGTAGAAATGAGGAGAAGTACATTAGAAAAACAATTGATTCTATAATAGGACAGGATTTTAATTACGAATTTGAGGTTATTGTTGTTGATGGAAATTCAATTGATAGTACAAAAGAAATATTGTATTCATATCAAAAGGACATCAAAAACTTAATCATTCTAGATAACCCTAAAAAGATTGTCCCAATAAGTTTTAATCTTGGTCTAAATCAATCTAAAGGTAAATATATAATCAGGGTAGACGCACATTCTATTATTGAAAAGGATTTTTTAAAGAATTGCATAAATGTCATAGATAGAAAAAATGCAGATTGTGTAGGAGGGGCAACATTACATATAAGTAATGGCATAGTTAGCGATAGCATAATGATTTGCCAAACATCAAAATTTGGATCTGGCGGTGTATATTTTAGGAGAAAAAATTCTAAAGGAAGGTATGTTGATACTTTAGCCTTCGGCGCTTACAAGAGAAGTGTTTTTCAATCTATTGGTGGGTATGATGAGGAGTTGATTAGAAACCAAGATGATGAATTTAATTTCAGATTATGTCAATCTGGTGGTGATATATGGTTAGACCCAACCATTAAATCATCTTATTTCCCTAGAAATTCATTGATGAGTTTTATAAAACAATACTTCCAATATGGGTTCTATAAGATTAGGGTTATGCAAAAGAGAAAGGGTTTTTCGTCTTGGAGACATATAGTTCCAATATGCTTTGTATTAATATTCATAATTGCCACTTTTTTAAATTTTTATAACAAGATAACTTTTCCATTATTGCTAATTATTACAGTGTATTTCTCTTTATCAATTATTGCATCATCTAAATACCTTTTTACTTTGAGATATAATTTAATTTCAATCGTATTGTTACCCTTATCTTATTTTCTTATGCATTTTTCATATGGTATTGGTAATCTATGTGGAATAATTTATTTTATAAATAAATGGAATGATCGAGAGGTAAAAGATAATCATTTTAATGCCAAAAGGTTTTCTGAAAATGCAACATATTAGTATATGGTTTTTATTATTGATCTCATTTGTATTTTCACAAGAAATTCCAAATAGTTTTTATGAATGCAAGATTAAAAAATTACAATTAGGTCTACAAAATAACTGGGACGAAAATTCTATTTTTGGCCCCGTACGTTATCCACAAACAATTAAAAATGATTCTTTAATTATTGATACACGATTTGGTTATATAATGGACCATAATCAAAGAATATTATATGCGTATGGTCACTTTACTTTTAATAGACATTTTCATGGTTATTTATATCCTCGTATCGTTAATAAACCTGAGATAATTGATGGATATTCAGGTGTACCAAGGGATATTTCAAGAGGAGGTTTTACCTCTGGAGAGACTGATATGTCAGGAATAAGTTTCCAAAATGATTGGATGATTATTCAATTTGGTAGAGGGCGACAAAGTTGGGGTGCAGGTAATGATACACAACTAGCTATAAACGAGAATTCTAATTCATACGATTATGGTATGCTTGGTCTGGACTTTGGAAGCTTAAATGTAAGATATTTTCATGGCTATTTAGAGACGGACACTTTATCATTTAATCGTTATATAACTGGTAGAGGAATTGAATGGAATAATGGTAAATCATTTTTGTTTGGTTTATCAGAATTGATAATTTATTCAGGGCATAATAGACCACTAGACTTTTCTTATTTTAATCCTATGTCAACACATCTGGAGATAGAACTTAATAATCGCCAAAATAATATTGGCACCGCTAGTGGTAATGGTGTATGGCAGATTTCGGTCGATATTTTGTTTAAGCATAAAATTAGACTATCTGGAAACTATCTTTTTGATGAGTTCACCTTGGATAAAGAGCAACTAAAAGACGGCAAAGGAAATGGTACAGCACACTCAATTCAAATATTATATCCAATTATTAATAATAAAAAATCTATAGCATCGTTATACTTATCAAAAATTAGCGTGGGCACTAATACCTTTAAGCATCAAATCGGTAGGAATAACTTTGTCCAAAGAGGAAAACCTTTAGGTTGGCAAATTGGAAGTGATAGTGAGGAAATAAAATTAGGATTCAACATCAGTCATAATAGTTTAATTACAAATATCGAATTAGGTAATAGAAACATTGGAGAGAAAAATATTTATAATGACCCTTATTTAGGTTACACAGACTATATTGATGAACCATTTCCTAGTGGTAATATAGAAAATATTAATTTTGTAAAAATAAGGACCCAGTGGTGGTGGAAAAACAACATATCATTATTTGGACAATTTTACTATCATTCAAATATTTCAAATGAAAACCTGGAGTTCAATATGGGGATAGATATATTCTTCTCACTAAATACAATATTATGAGTATACCATTTCATAAACCAAATGTCCCATCTGACTTTAATTTAATTTTTCCAGATTCCATCCATGATGGATGGTTGACTAGTGGTGCACAAGTGAAGTATTTTGAAGAAATATTGTCTAAATATTTAGATGCAAAATATGTAGTATGTGTTAATTCCTGCACAGCAGCTCTCCACCTCGCCTTAGAGGCTAATGGATATGGTAAAGGAGATAAATTTATTGCTCCAGCCCTCACATTTGTCTCGACTATTGAATGTGGTGAGTATACTGGAATGGAACCAATTTTAGTTGACTCAACTGAGGATGGATTTTTAATCGATTTAAATCAAGTAGAAGATATCGTTAAAAAAGATAATTCTGTAAAGGCGATTATCCCTGTTCATTATGGAGGTGAATCAGTTGAATTAGATTGTCTTTGGAATTTGGCTGATAAATATGGTCTATTTATACTAGAAGATGCAGCGCATGCCTTTGAGGCAAAGTCTAATAATATTAAAGTTGGAAATACAGATTTTGCAGCTGCATTTTCTTTCTATGCAAATAAGAATATTACTACTGCTGGGGAAGGTGGTGCGTTATCAACAAATAATAAACAATTTGCACAAAAAGTGAAGAAATTATCGCTTCATGGCATTACCAATGATGGATGGAATCGATTTAAAAACAATGGTAAATGGGAATATGATATTACTGAATTAGGTTATAAGTATAATCTTACAGATTCTGCTGCTGCATATGGTATTTGGCAGATGCAATATGTCAATGAATGGCAAAAAAGAAGAAAAGATTTAGTGGTTCAATATCATGAAGGTCTTAAAGGTATTGAAGGTATACAATTGCCTAATATTTGCGATGGGCATGCAAACCATTTATATGTTATCCGATTATTGAATGAAAAATGGTCTATTACCAGAGATCAATTTATAAAGGAAATGAGTAGAAGAGAGGTAGGTCTGGCGGTACATTATAAGCCAATCCATATGTTGTCATATTATATGCATCAATATGGTTTCAAACAAAACAATTTTCCGCGCGTGAATTCACTTTATAATTCAATTTTAACATTACCTCTATATCCTCTTCTAAAAGATAATGATTTAGAATACATTACAAGGAACATTCATGCTATATATAGAAAATATGCAAAATAAATTTTATTGTTTTTATCTGACATATTTTTATATACTTACCCGCTAGTACCAATTAGTTTTGTGACATAAGTCACCGCCCCGAATAAATTGATAGGAATTAATGGAGATTCTTACGAATATATAGTATATGGAACTGATTTCACGCCTAACTGCAGGAATACTTCTTTTATTTCTATCACCCCTTCTGATTATTATCGGTATGGTAAACCTTGTTATGCAAGGGACTCCTGTTTTCTTTAAACAAACTAGAATTGGCAAAAATTTTAAACTATTTTATATATATAAGTTTAGATCCATGAAAAATCGCCTTTCAAATCAAAATTCATTTGCAACTGGTAGAAATATCCACGCAAATAATTGGGGTAAGTTTCTTAGAAAGACCAAGCTAGATGAATTACCTCAGCTTGTTAACGTTATAAAAGGTGATATGCGTTTTATAGGGCCAAGACCTGAAGTCCCTGAATTCGTAGATAAGGATTCATTTTCTTTTCTAAATGAAATAAAACCGGGCTTATCAGGGTATTCATCAATTCTTTTTAGAAATGAGTCTGAAATATGGTCAATGATAGATTCTAAAGATCCATACAAAGAAATATTAAAAATAAAAGTAGCCCTAGATAAATATTATGTGAACAAAAAAGGTTTTATTGAAGATTTAAAACTAGTAGGAATAACTATATTATCTCTTTTCTTGCCCAAAAAGATGGGACATTATCTTTTACTCAATCTTCTTAGTATTGATGATAAAGGTGAATTTGGTTTGAAAAATATCATAAGTGAAGTAAAGATGAAAAATAATGTTAAAAACAAAATTGATATTGAAGATAATTCTAAAAATTTAAGAATCTTGATATTATCTGACATTATAATGGTCTTATTAGCATTTATAGGCGCGCTATTCATTCGAAATGATTTTATAATACCAATCTTTTTATTTAATAAAGAAATATTTCAGGTTTTAGGGCTTTATATTTTAGTAAAATTATGTTGTTATTATCTCTTTGGCATGTATCGGGGAATGTGGAGATATACAAGCTTATTTGATATGGCCAATATTGTGAAAGCAAACATGTTGGGTACCTTGTCTGTTGTTGTAATGATTGGTTACTTTCGAGGATTCGAAGGCATACCTAGGTCTGTATTTTTGATTGATTTTATTTTAGCGTTTGGATTTACAGCCTTTTCTAGAGTGGGGATACGATTAATATATACGCACCTTATCAATCCGAAACCTTACAGGATTGAATTTAGTAAGAGAGTAATCCTAATTGGTGCAGGTACATCTGGAGAATTTGTTTGTAAAGAACTGATGAATGATTTGAAACATAGGATGGATCCAATAGGTTTTCTTGATGACAATAAAAAATTTCATGGTAGGATGATTCATGGTAAAGAAGTTTTTGGTAAAGTATCGGATTTAGTAGAATATATAACCGAATACGATGAAGCTCTAATCTGTTGTCCAAATGCTCCTAGAAAAGATATATATAAGGTTATCAATATTTGTAAAAATGCAGGAAAACCATTTAGGACGCTACCATCCGTACAAGAGTTAGTATCAGGTAAATTATCTATAAATCAATTAAGAGAGGCGTCAATTATTGACCTTCTAGGTAGGAATGAGATAAAACTAGATCAGGATTTAATAAAAAGCTATATACATGGTAAAAGAATTCTTATCACAGGTGCGGGTGGAAGTATAGGATCAGAGTTAGTACGGCAATGTTTGAAGTTTGAACCAGCATTAATTGTAATGCTTGACAATAGTGAGTATAATTTATTTCAAATAGAACGTGAAGTAGTATCTAAAAATACCAATGTTCTTACAATACCACTTCTTTCCAACATACGTGATTTAGATATATTAAGTAAGGTTTTCAGCCAATACGAACCTCAAATTGTATTTCATGCAGCTGCATACAAACATGTCGCGATGCAGGAGGAATTTCCTTGGGAAGCGATTAAAACTAATGTTTACGGTACTTCAAATCTTGTAAAAATCTCACTTGAACATAATACCGAAAAATTTGTTTTAGTGAGCACTGATAAAGCAGTGATGCCAATTAATGTTATGGGTGCTACAAAGAGACTTGCTGAATTAATCTGTCTAGGCGCAAATAGCTCGTTTAGTACACGTTTCATGGCTGTAAGGTTTGGTAATGTATTAGGTAGTAGTGGAAGTGTTATACCAATCTTCCAAGAACAAATAAAAAATGGTGGACCTATTACAATTACTGATCCAGATATGGAAAGATATTTCATGTCCGTACCAGAGGCTGCACAGTTGATTATGCAGGCAGGTAGCTTAGGTAAAGGTGGCGAAATATTTGCCTTAGATATGGGCCAGCCTATTAAAATTCTCGATATAGCTTATGAATTAATACGATTATCTGGCTTAGAACCTGATATTGATATCCCAATTAGTTTTATTGGTGCAAGACCAGGTGAAAAAAAGTTAGAAAAATTAGTCCATGATGAAGAAAAGGTGGAAAAGACAGAACATGAAAAGATATTTGAAATTCGTCAGACAATAACACCAGAATTATTAAATGATATTACATCTAGAATTATGAGAGGAGAACTTAGTGGGCATGAATTTGATAATAGACAGTTAAGATTTTCTTTATCAAGTTTAGTCCCAGAATATGACCCTCTTGAAAAAGATACAGCTGAGCCAATTGTTTTGAAGGTAAAACCAGAAATATTAGCGTAATAAAAAAATAGTTTATTATAACTGGCTCCATTTGGAGCCTTTTTATTTTATAAAATCAATTAATAAATAGCCTAGAGTAAAGTTATCTTAATCATTAAATTTGTTGGATTATTAATTATTGAATATGCCCTTGATTTCCATTAATCCTGCAACATCTGAAGAAATTAAAATATATCCCGAATATTCTTTAGAAGAAATTGATAATATTTTATCTAAAACGATAAATGCTCAAAAGAAATGGTCTTTATTGGAACTTGATTTTCGATTAGAATGTATTAGTCATATTTCTGGTATTTTAAAAGATAGAAAGCGAGAATATGCATCAATTATGGCTAATGAAATGGGTAAACCAATAGCACAAGCTAAAGCTGAATTGGATAAATGTGCTTGGTTATGCGATTACTATAAACAATATGCACCAGAATTTTTATCTGATAAATTTATTGAGACTGAATATTATAAAAGTATTGTGACAATCCAACCAATCGGGCTTATCCTAGGTATAATGCCATGGAATTTCCCATTTTGGCAGGTTTTTCGATTTGCGATTCCAGTGCTAATTGCGGGTAATGGAGCGATTTTAAAGCATGCATCTAATGTGCAAGGTTGTGCATTTGCGATAGAGTCCCTTTTTATAGAAGCTGGTTTTCCAAGTAATATATTTCGTAATATTTCAATCAGTGGTAAAAATGTAAAAAATGTGATAAAAAATAAGGCGATTTCAGCAGTGAGTATTACTGGTAGCACGCCTGCAGGTAGTTCTGTAGCACAAACTGCTGGAAAATATTTAAAAAAGACTGTTCTTGAACTAGGGGGTAGTGACCCGTACATCGTACTTGATGATGCCGATTTGGATAATTCAATACAAGCTTGTATCAATGGACGGATTTTAAATTCAGGTCAAAGTTGTATTTCAGCTAAACGGCTAATAATAACAAAATCCTTATATCATGATTTTTTAAAAAAACTTAAAATGCAGTTATCCAAAATGATAATGGGTGATCCAATGGATAATGTCGATATTGGCCCTATGGTATCAATAAATGCTAGAGATGAAATCCATGATCAGGTTACACGTTCTGTAGATTCTGGCGCAATACTTGAACTTGGTGGCGAAGTGCCAGACTTAGAAGGATGTTTTTATCCGGTTACAATGTTATCTAATGTCAGACCAGGTATGCCAGCATTTGATGAGGAAATATTTGGACCAGTTTTCTCATTAATCAAGGCAGAAGATGAAGAGGATGCAATTAAGCTAGGGAATAATACGCAGTTTGGTTTAGGCGCTGCTATTTTTACAGAAAATATTAAAAGGGCCGAAGAGATAGCTAAATCCAGTTTAAATGCTGGATTATGCTTTGTGAATGATTTTGTAAAATCGGACCCTAGATTACCATTTGGAGGGGTTAAAGAATCTGGATATGGAAGGGAGCTATCAAGTTATGGTCTTATGGAGTTTGTAAATGTAAAGACTGTTGTTGTTAACAATGGATAATATATTTTCTACATTATTTAGGTTATTCTATTATATTATTTTAATTGTTTTTTTTTCGTCAGAAACTAAAGCGAAAGAAAATAAATTATTCTGGGATGGTAGAGATTGGAATCGTGTATTGAAAAGTGTGGAGTACAATAAAAATGCTTGTTTTAAAGTAAAAACAGCCTATTTAAATGGCGCCTTAGATGGCAGGCTATATGCTTATTTAAAGATTTGGAAAAGAGACCAAGGTCTCGCAGATGATACTTTTTCAGAGACGGTGGATTATCTTTCAAATCGTGAATTAATCAAAAATATTGATTATTTTTATGAAGACCCCTTAAATAGCTATGTTCCTGTCCCCTCAGCAATATTAATAGCTAACATGTATGCAGAAAGGATAGCTTTAGAAAAAATAGAATCGTATATAGAGTCAACAAGAAATTGGATTAATAATTTGGTCTTAGATCTGGATACATTGAACTATAGCAGATTGCTACAGGACAAGTGGATAAAGCATCATGAAAAACAAGTTAATCAATACGAATGAAACCTGATTTTGGATGCCATGCAAATACACGATTTTCGCCATCAAATTTTACTTTAGAGATACTAAACTCAAAAGAAGATGGAGTGTCACCTTTTAATTCAAATGTAGCGGACTTTGTGGTTGAGAACCCTGTTTGGAGAGCAGGCTCATAATGGTAAATCAATACCATCCTTTCTTCACCAAAGAACTGACCTCCAGAAAATTCAGATAAAAACCCTTCAAGGTAATCTACAGGACGTCCAACATTATTAATAACTTCTACATTTACCAAAATTTTAGCATCTTTTATGACACGAGGCCGAATATCAATCGAAAATGGAATCTTTTTTTGACCCCAAGCTGAGGAAAATAAAACAAGTATGATAATATATCGTTTCATATTGTGGAAATTGTAATGAAAATTTCAAAGACAAAAGAGAAAGGTTATATAATATTATTATGAAGCGGTTTCTGCTAATTTGGTTCTTAGTTCCAATATTTATGCAAGCTCAGGAAAGATTAGGTGAATGGAAAGCACTAACCTCAGTTCTAAATGTTAGAGATATAATTTATACAGAAGAAGCTATTTATGCTGCAACTGGTGGAGGTGTTTTTGAATTAAAAGATGAACAATATTCTACATACACTACTATAGATGGGTTGAATGGCGTTGATCTTTCTTGTCTAACATTAGACCATCAATCAAATCTTTGGGTTGGTGGAGATTCACCATTTGGATTTTTGCAGGTCTATGATCTTAAAAATAATAAGTCTATTGCAAGTTTTGATTTTGGGCTCACTTCGATAATAGATATTCAAATAAACGGTATGTTAGCATGGGCTCTTTTCCAAGATGGAATAGACGTAGGTTTTATGAAATTCATTTTTGATGGCCAATGGGAATATCGTGACTCTTACAGTAATTATCCTGAAGGATCAGGTAAAATTAATTGTCTTACTATAAATGATTCTGTAGTCTTTCTCGGTATGGAAAATGGTCTTTACTCTGCGCGCATTAACGATAATATGAAAGATCCAAATAATTGGAAAAAGCAACTAACGGACTTTAACGAAGAGATTACTTCCATTCAATTGAATGAGAATCAAATAATTTTTACAACGAATAATGATATTTATGAATATAATCTATCGAACGGTATATTAAATGAAATAGATTTTTCTTATGAATTGACAAATGCTAGAAATTTGAATGTCACACCACAAGGATATTGGTTTTCCGATGGTGTAAATTTATATCTGAGATCGAACGATATAGATTTACTAGTTGATGATCGATTTGAGATTACTAGTATTTCTCATCAATCTGGACAATTTATAGCAGGTTTAAGCTCTGGTATCCTATTTGTTTATGAAAATGATGGTAGCTACACAACAAATAGATTAATTCCGAATTCTCCAGCAACCGGTAGTTTCTCTGCAATTACTATACTTGAAGATGGCAGACTAGTTGGTGGCAGTCGGCATGGCATTTCAATATTTAATGGGTTGGGTTGGAGAAATATTTTAGAAATAAAAACCAATGGTTCAATGGCTATTCAAACAGATTATGATTTTAATTATTTTATAGGTGACACCGTAGAATATGACTTTGGTGAATATATTGCTGATTTGGAGCAAGGTCCTGATGGCCTAATCTATTGTGCAATTCGTGGTTCCCGTGTATTCTCATCAAATCCGCCAAGACGGAGCGGTGGAGTCATCGTTCTTGACGTGGATGACCCAACTAATATTTCTGTGATTGATACAACTTTTCTTAGTTATCACACAACATCAGGTAATTCGATTCCTTATCAGGTGACTTTAGATATTGAGTTTGACCTTGATGGTAATTTATGGATTGCGAATCCCTATTGTATCAATGGCAATAACCCAATCCATGTTAGGTCACCAGATGGTATATGGAAGCATTTTGGTTCTTCAGAAACCTCAACTCGGATAAGTCAATCACCTGGTTCGGTCGTTTTTGATAGCTGGGGTAGGACATGGGTCTCAGCATTCCAGGCTGAAGAGGCCAATCTAGGAATATACCCTAATGGTGGTATATCAATGTTGAGTTATCAGGGCCAGCCATATGATCCAGTTAACTTTAATTGGAATATAATCAATAGTAGTGGCACAGTTTGGTCTTTAGGAATGGGTATTAATGATAGGGTGTACTATCTTACGCCTTCAGGGTTGAACTATTATGATATTGATGGCGGTTATGATCCTGTTATTAGAGAGAATCCTTATTCATATTTTCCAAATATCTCATTTGGTAATGGTGCCGGAATTTCAATCGATAGACAAGGTAATATTTGGACCTATTCCCCTAGTCAGGGTGTACATGTTCTTTTAGAAAATACATCCTATTGGCCCGATATTAATGGCTTTAGAACAAATAATAGCCCTCTATTATCGGATGAGATCAGAGATATTGATTTTAACGAAAAATTGAATCTTGCATATATAGCTACTAGTAAAGGAGTTAATGTTCTGAGAGTCCCATTTGGTGTCCCTAAAACTAGCTATAAAAATATAAAAGTATTTCCTAGCCCTTTTTATCTACCTTCTGATAAACCAATGAAAGTAGATGGTTTGTTATATGGGTCTTCAATGATGGTATCAACGTTGGATGGTAAGATTGTTCGGCATATTCGATCCCAAGGGCTTGAGATCGATGGAGATCAATTATCCTGGGACGGTAGAGATGGGAAAGGTGATTATGTTTCCACAGGTGTATATCTGCTGTTAATTTATAATAATGACGGAACACGTACTGAAGAGAAAATAACAGTCATAAAAGAATAAAAAGAATCTTATATACTTTATTTACTACTAATGAATTCTGGATGAAGACCAAAATCTTTTTCAAATTCATTAGCTATTGATTGAACCATTTTTATCCTGTTACTATGTTTAATAAATGCGCTTTTCATAGCGATTATGGTAATCTCTCTAAAATCATTAAGCCCAAACTGAAATAGATTATGTGCCAACATAAATTCCTTTGTTAATGTTGTGTCAGATATCAGCCTATTATCTGTATTTAATGTCACTCTTATGCCTTGCTTAAAATATTCCTTTGCTGGATGATATTTTAATGATCGAACACTTTTTGTCTGCCAGTTAGAGGTCAGGCATACTTCTAATGGTATTCGATGATCATTAACGTAATTCATTAAGTCCTTATCTTCCTTTAGTCTTGTACCATGCCCAATTCGATTAGCGCCACACTGATGTATAGCTTGATGAATAGATGAGGGTCCAAATGCTTCGCCTGCATGTATAGTAGCATTGATATTATTGTTCCTGATAAGGTAAAATGCTTCTCTATGCTCTTTGGCAGGAAAGTTTTCTTCCGCACCTGCGAGATCAAAACCTACCACACCACGATTTTTATAACGTACTGCAAGATCAGCTAGTTTTAATGATGTATCAGGAGAAATATGTCTTATCCCACAAATAATAATACCTGATTTGACTCCAAATTCTCCCCCCCCCTTTTTAAGCCCCTTTTGCACACAGTCAATCGCATTATCTAAGGTCATCCCTTTATTAGTATGGAGTATAGGTGAGTAACGAACTTCGATATATCGAACATTTTCTTTAGCTACATCTTCGATCAATTCATAAGCAAAGCGGAAAAGTGATTGGGGAGTCTGCATTACACTTAGTGTAACATCAAATCTTTTAATATAATCCTCTAATGAACCGCGTTTCTTACCAATCCGAAGGTATTTATCTAGCTCATTGTAATTATGAAAAGGGAGTTTTACTTTATCTATTTCTGCTTGTTCTAATATAGACTGAGTTCGTATGCT
>CEUQ01028653.1_pt1 | contig 14573 bp, 18 predicted proteins | sample 361491 | NCBI WGS metagenome assembly CEUQ01 (sample SAMEA2622796, study PRJEB7988) | marine metagenome | biome: marine biome (ENVO:00000447); feature: marine epipelagic mixed layer (ENVO:xxxxxxxxx); material: "saline water (ENVO:00002010), including plankton (ENVO:xxxxxxxx)" | depth 120 m | reverse complement strand
CAACCCAATTAATTCTATTGAAAAAGAATATTCCATTTAATTTATTCTAGGGAGAAACTTTTCTGTTATGAATCATTTTTTCAAATTGATTTCGATTATAATTAAATTTTTCTTCTAAACGATCTAATATATTTAAATAAATTTGTTCATCCATTATTGTAGTTCTAGCCATAATCCAACCCAAATCATTTCCTGGATAACCTACAACCATATATTCATAATTTTCTTCTTCTAAAATAATCACCTCATAAGGGGCTTTATAAAAAGGAATCCATGGATCTACAAATTGAATTTTCCAGGTACTTTTATGAATATTATCCTTTATGATTCCTTTTTGCTGTATAGTAAAAGGTTCTCCATCTTTATCTGCATAATAATAAATATCAATAGTTCCATCCTGATTAAGAATATACAGATCCGATGCATTTTGACATCCTTTTTCTACAAAATTTGGAATTGAAGCAATAACATACCATTTACCCATAAAACGTTCAATATTTAAATTTTTAACAGTTTCAAAACAATAAATAGAAGAATAAAAAAATAGTATAAATAATATTTTTTGCATTTTATGTATTTAAAATAATATTAATGAATAAAATGATATCTGAAATGTTGATAATATCATCTTGGTTTAAATCGATAGCTATGTCATAATCATAATTCAAAATTGTTTCTACTGCTATAATAATATCGATAACATCTACTAATCCATCATCATTAACATCACCTTCTTGAGCAGGGCAATCATCACCATCATATTCAGAGCAATCACCACCATCATATTCATAACAACGAAGATCACAAAATTGTCCATCATCGCAATAACCATCACCATGCCATTCAATAGGGCAACAACCATTATCACAGCAATCATCAATTTGATTGTTTACATTACATCCATTGACTGTACAATCTAATGAACAATTATCGATATTCTCATCACCTGTACAAAATCCATCCCCACAGATAGAGTTTTCATCATAAAAACAATTGCATCCAGAACAATTCCAGCCATATTCATCTTCCATATATTGGCAATCAAAACCCCATTGGTCCCAAGCTGAGTCACAGCACTGTTCTCCCCAATAATCATCCCACCATGTGTTATCACACTCACTGCAAACATCATCTTGAGCATATACAAATTGTAGTGTGAGAAAAGATAAAATAATAATTCGATAAAACATTATATTCCTATAGCTAATCCAAATAAAATATTCATAAAACCTTGTCTATCTAATGATGAATTATCTTTTGTAATAAATGTATATCTTGCATTTATAAATGTATTAAACATTAAGAGTTTAATTTGTATTCCTGCCTGAAGATGAAGTCCATTTGAATCTTCAAAATAATCTTCAAAATCAAAAATATTAAAACTTGGATTATAAAGATTAAATTCATCGATTAAATCATCACTAGAAATTTGGTCTGACTCACTAATAGCTGTTTTTAATAATTGAATGGAAGGATATACCGTTTGATGTGTATTAAAACCACCTCCTATATAAATTGCACTTTTTGCTAAAAATGGAATTGATAAACTCATCATTTCTTTTCTAACTGTGAAATAATCAGAAATTTGAGCTTGCGGAATATCAGATCCAAAATCATAAGATTGATTTCTTTCTTCATTAACCATTTTCATATTTAAAGGATTTGACATTATTTCTTTACTATACTCAATAGCAAAACCCATTGGCAGAGCATCAAAATATATAAAGAAATTTCCACCTAGCCCTATTCCTCTATTAACATATGATAATTCTAAATTACTATCTGTTTCTATGTAATTAATATTTTCAGATATAGTAAGCCCCGAAACCCCTAAGCCTCCAATAGAAAATAAAAAGTTAAACAAAATTACAAATGTAATATGATATGTAATGCTTCTCATAATGGTCCTTAATCTATAGTAGAGTTAAATAGTTAAAAATTATTATTTGAAAACTGAGAGGAATTTTTAATGATTCTAATTTCAAAATTAGCATTATCACTAATATTATATTTAAGGCCTAAATTGTAATCTAATTTTGGTACATCACTTGCTCCATACTCAAATTGATTAAATCCTAATGAAGATGTGATAAGATTAAAGCCTCCAGTAAAAGTAAGTTTATCTGAAATGTTATATGACATCTGATCACCTATGCTATAGTAAGACATGCTACCTGTATTATTTGATTGCATTCCCATAGTAACACTAAAATTATGTTCTAATTTATTAAGATTAAACAAACCAGTTGAAAGATTAGAAGAATTACCATTTAATTGATCCAATGTAAAAGCTTGTAAGTGCCCTATAATCATAATAAATGTAATTAAAATTTGATATTTTATTTTTTTAACCATGACTTAATATACAAATTTGTTTGTTTTTTTTTAATAAAAAGCTTGTTTGTGAGAATGAGTCTCATTTAAATTTATGTATGATAATGAGACACAATCTCAATTAAATGATTTTTATTTATAACTAAAAAGGAAAATGAAAAATGAAAAAAATGTTACTAACAGCTCTTCTTTTCTGCTTTGTTGTGGCTGAAGATGAATTCTTCGAACCAGGTGTGACAATTGGTGGATATGGTGAGCTTCATTACACTAATTCAAGTAATCCAGATTGTGAAGGTGATGACTGTTATAATTCAACAAAATTAGACTTTCATCGTTGGATTATGTTTGTAAACTACAACTTTACTCCAGAATGGTCATTAAAATCAGAACTTGAAATTGAGCATAATATGATTGGTGGTAAATGGGGTGTTGATGCAGAAGATACAGATGGCGATGGTCAAATTGATGAGGTGGATCAAGATACAGGTTATGCAGGTGAAGTTGAATTAGAACAAGCATATATTAATTACCATAATGCTGGTGGCTGGGGTTTTGGTGCCGGTGTAGTTCTTATCTCTGCTGGTATTATTAATGAAACTCATGAACCTCCTACATTTTTAAGTGTAGAAAGACCAGTTTACAATAGTAAAATTATTCCAACGACATGGTTTGGTAATGGTGCTATGGTTTATGGTAGCTTTGGTGATATCCATGCTAAATTTACTCTTCATGAGGATTTAAATGGAGATGGAATGCTTAGCGGCCTTGCATTTGGAGGTCTTAGAGGCGGTAGAGCAAAAGGCTATAAAAGTACAGCATATCACTGGACTAAAAATATGGCTGTTCACTGGACAGGTATGGAAGGTTTAAATGTAGGTGGCTCATTTACATTTGGTGGTGCTGAAACAGGTCTAAATGATGTTCCTGGTAGAGATTATGTAGATTGGAATTTAATGGAATTTCACGGACAATATAATGCTAATAATATTATAGCAGCATTTGAGTATGGAACAGTTAGCTTTTCACATGTAGCAGATAATGATCTTGATGAAGACGAATATGGAAATGTAATTGGAGATATTGTTGTTCCTGATCAAGTTGCTTCTGGTTATTATATGCAGTTAGGTTATGATGTGGCTCCAATGATGGGCTGGGAAGATTGCAAACTTGCACCATGGTTTGGTATGGGCATGTATGATTTGAATGATCTTGTAGATGGCGAAGTATCAAATACAATGTTTGGATTAACATGGTGGCCAACAGATCAAATTTCATGGAAAATGGACTATGACATGCAAGTAACAACAGATGCTGAAGGAAATGAAAGTAAAGCTAATGTGATGAGCTTAGGCGTAGGTTATATGTTCTAAAAAAACTAAGAAGAAAGTAGATAAGATACAAATCTCTCTAAAACATAAACATATTATTTCTCTCTTTGATTTTGTCTTATTTATTTACTTGTTGTGTAATAGGCCTGAATTATTTCTAATAATTCAGGCCTATTTAATTAAGGAAAAATGAAATGAAAAAAACAATCTTATTAATTATTGCTTTTAGTTTTATTATATCAAGCGAAATAAAAGATAAAACTATTGAAGTTATAAAGACATATTATCAAGATCAAGAAATTGAAATCAATAATAAAAAATTTCCTATATCAAAAAAAATAAAGAAAAAAATTCAAAATCAAGTTAAACAAAAATTTTATCGTAATCAAATATACTATTGGACAATTAAATTAAATGAAACAACACATTATGCCTTATTAGATAACACTTTAGGAAAAACGATGCCAATCACATTTCTTGTCATGTTTAATGATAAACAAGAGGTTATCCATTCAGCTATCATTAAATATAGAGAAGGCTACGGAGGCGAAATTAGCGGAACAGCATGGCTAAAACAATTTGTTGGCATGAAACAGGATTCATTGTTTAAATTTGGCAGAGAAATTGATGGTATAACTGGTGCTACAATATCTGTTAAAAGTTTTACAAAAGGAATTAGTAAATTATCATTATTATTGCCCCATGTTATAAATTATGATAATCAAAAATAATGACTAAACTTAAACTAAATCAACTTGATAAAAATATAAAAAGCTTAATTCTTGTATATCTAATTACTCTAGGTGTTGGGATGACTTTTGGATTAGGGTATGTATATTTAACATCAGAAATGAATCCATCTGGAATGGTTGAGCAATATCTAGGAAACCATGATGAATGGGAACCTAAATTACCTAAAACTATTATAGATTTAGTATCTCATGCACATGACCATATCACAATGTTTTCAATAATTTTTCTATCTATTGGTCTTATTTTTAATCAAAATTCTGTAGTAGAAGGTTTATGGAAAAAGATATTAATGATTGAACCATTTTTTTCAATTATCATTACATTTACAGGTTTTTTTATACTTAGATATATAACCAGTCAATTTGCATATATAATTATGCTGTCATCTGGATTAATGTATATATGCTTTTATACGATGCTATTTATATCTATATATGACCTTCTAAGAAATTAATGCCTTTTTGCTCTAGCAATTTCTGAGAAATCCACATCCTTAAACGAAAAATTAGTACCTGACATTAATTGTTTTCCATATGTATCTAACCAATCCTTATGTAAAGCTAAATCAATATGGGTAGGTGGAATAATATTAAACTGTACCGAATATAAATCATCTGGAGAACCTGGCAATGAAATGTTTCTAGCATAATGAAAATTATCTATCAAATTAATATGAGGAAGCAAATCAATAAATGTTCTTAAACCTGTATTTTGATTAGTAACCATTGCTGTAATATGTAAATACGGCACAAATCCACCAGCAGGGGTTCCTTCAGGAATATTTTTTTCATCCCAATTAACACGTGCTTCAATATGAACATTTGTTTGATTTTCATCTAAATGCATCATCATTGGCATAATATGATCTTTAATTGCTCCTTCAAAAATAAACACAATTCCAGGATCTACTCTCTCTTCACCAATAACCAATTCTGGATTTGCATATAAAAAATTAAAAATTACTAATATATATAATATTTTTTTCATGGTTTAATTTCCTTTCATTTACTTTTCTTTAAAATCTGCTATAAAAATATTTGTTTGTCTAGGGTTATCTGCACTTCTATTAGATGAAAATACAATTTTTTTTCCATCACTAGAAAAAACTGGGAATGAATCAAAGGTATTGTTATTTGTTAACCTTGTTAATTCTCCAGTTTGAATTTCCATTAAATACAATTCAAAATTAGGCCCATAAGAATCAAACTCTTCAAGCCAATCATCTTTATTGGATGAAAAAACTATATAATCTCCACTAGGGTGCCATGATGGGGACCAATTAGTCGCACCATTGTTTGTAAGCTGAATTTTATTGTTTCCATCTCTATCAGCTATAAAAATATCTAAGGGCACTGCTTCAATGTAATTTTTATTCATATTATTTTTCCATTGAATTATTTCTTGATCATTTTTTGGATACCATCCTCTCCAGACAATTTTAGTCCCATCTGGTGAATAAAAAGCTCCTCCATCATATCCAAATTCTGTTGTAATTCTTTTTAAATTATTTCCATCATAATCCATTTCATATAAATCTATATCACCATCTCTTAATGAAGTAAAAATAATTTTTTCTTCATAAGGATGAACTGTTGCTTCTGCATCATAACCTTGAGAGTTTGTTAAATTTTTTAATTCTTTATCTTTTGATAAACGATAAATATCAAAGTTTCTTAAAGGCCATATATATTTTCTTGGATTTGGGTCTTTGTAAACCAAGGGACACTGAACTCCATCTTGTAGTGTTGAAGAGAAAAAAATATATTCATCATTAAGAGAAAAATATGAACAAGTATAGGCTCCATCTGTCTGAGGAATAGGTTTTATATCTTCACCATCAATGGTCATAGTATAAATTTTATCACAAGTATTACCGTCTCTTTTAGATTGAAAAATTAAATTTTTATTATCACTAGAAAAATAAGCTTCCCCATTATCACCATTTTCAGTTAATTGTTTAGTATTATTTAATCTAAAAGTTACAGCAGTATCTTTTTGTGTTGAACATGACATAAAAATAATAAGTATCGAAATTATAATTATTTTTTTCATATTATTAAAAAATTATTTCTAATGCTATTTCTCTATTATCTCTAACTACTAAAACTTCTACTTTATCACCTTTATTATATTCAGACAGTCTATGCATATATTCATAAATATCACTTACAGGCTTATTTCCCATTTTAATAATTATATCACCATCTTTAATTCCACCATTAAAAGCCGGCTTATCAGGCAAAACAGCATCAATTCTCAACCCTTTAGTTTTATTGTAAACATAATCTGGCATAATACCCAAGGTTACCTTAAATCGGCTTGGTATTTTTGCTTGTTTTTTAGGGCCAGATTCTTGAAATGTAATTTTGGATGTATTATCTAAATTTAAAACCAACTCAAAAAGTAAATTCTTTATTAAACTCATTCCTGAGTAATTAAGTTTATCATAATCATCAAAAGGCGTATGATAGTCCGTATGTCCCCCAGTAAAGAAAAACAAAACTGGTACATCATTGACATAAAAACTTGAATGGTCTGATGGACCGTAACCTTTTGCATCAAATGCATAGTCTAATTGTGATCTATTAAATGAATCTGTTAAATATTTTTCCAAATCAATACCAGTTTTTGTTCCACTAACATTTAACACTTTTTCAGGTTTTAACTTGCCAACCATATCCAGATTAATCATAGTTTGAATTTTATCATTATCAATCAAACCACTATTAACAAAGTGCTTTGAACCTATTAAACCCATCTCCTCAGCTCCAAATGCAATAAACAAAATTGATCTTTTATTATTTATTTTTTGAATTGATTTGGCCAATTCAAGTATTATAGAAACTCCAGATGCATTATCATCAGCACCATTATGAACTTCATTTATATGTGGCCTTCTTGAACCTGATTTATGTCCACCATAACCCAAATGATCATAGTGAGCTCCAATAATAATATATTCATCTTTTAACTGCGCATCATTACCCTCAATATATGCTATAACATTTTGAGTCTTTTGTTTATTAAAAATAATATTAGTACTTACTGTTAATTTTTCTTGAATATTAAATAATTTAAAATCTTGATCTATTTTTGTTTCAAGCGCCTGTATTGATGTGTTGCTTGTGTTTAAGATTTGATTAGCTAAATCTCTTTTGATATGAATTATTGGAATACCTAAATCTTGCTGACTTTGTTCGTAAGATAATGAAATTAAACTATCATCATTATCAAAATTTTCTCCAGAAACAAAAATTACTCCTGCAGCAGAATTATCCTTTGCATTTAAAACTTTTTTTCTTAATGATAAATGTTCTGAATAGACACTATGTGGATTGTCACCTTCAGGTGAACCTCTTAAAATCATCACCCATTTATCTTTTATATCGTTATCTTTGTAATCGTTCCAATATAAACTATCTGAATCAATAATAAATCCGTAACCTGCAAAAAATATTTCAGATGATAATACAGTATTTTTTCCAAAAGATAATGGCACATAGTCAATGTTGACTTTATATGTTTTATTTTTAAATACTAAGCTATTATCCTCACCTAATGATATAGAAGATATTATATCAAAATATTGGAATCCATTTTGAGATAAAGGTGATAAACCATTTTTTAAAAATTCAGATCTAATGTACTCAGCTGCTAAACTATCACCTTTTGTACATGGATATCTTCCCTCTAACTTATCAGAAGCTAAATATTTAACATGACTTCTTAAATTATTAGTCGATTGTTGATTTTTAATTACAGAACAACTACTTAATAAAATAAAAAATAATATTATAAATATATTTTTATTCAAAAATAAAATTTTTATCACCTAAATAATCTTTTCTCTTCTTCCAATTTTTTGATATAAATAATTAAGACCAACCATTGATAATAACCATGTGATAAATTCAATAAGACTTGGGTCTCCATTATAGCCAAAAAAGCCTTTTAAGAGCCCCCCTATAGCTCCTTTATCATGTAGCACTGGATAAGAACCATCATTATTTTTTGATGGATTAATATCCCATATTCTAGAAGCCCATTTTTTTGCTTTCTTTTTATTCTGAATCTCAAATATTTTAGAGTCTCCATTCATTCTTGTCGCTATAATTTTATCTTCTTCAATTTTTGTATTACCACCAAAATATGGTATTACCCCTCCAGACTCTAATTCATGAACACCATAGGTCAACATACCAGCTGCAACAAATATTAAAAATACGGATGTTACATTAAAGAATTTTTTTAATGGTATTTTAACACCTTGAATAAAGATTGCATATCCTGCAAAAAGGCCTAAAAGAGAACCTATGATAGATGGTATGACAGATATACCATCTTTAATTCCAATTGCATATAAAAATAATATTATTTCAACACCTTCTCTAAAAACGGCAACAAAAGCAAGTGTAAAAATTCCATATTGAAAACCTGATGATAAGGACTCTTTTGCTTTATTTTTTAAATCTTCAGATATATTTTTATTTTGAGCCATCCATATTATCATTGTTGTTAACACAATTGATGCAACAATCATAACTATACCTTCAAATATTTTACCCTCTTTACCATCAAAACCATCAGCAAAAATTTGAAATAAAAATGATGCTAAAACACTTATAAAAACAGCACTTAATACTCCACTCCATAACATTTTAAGGCTGCTGTCATTACCTGACTTTTTAAGATAAGTATATAAAATTCCTATGATTAATGAAGCTTCTAAAACTTCTCTGAACATTATAAGTAATTCTGCCATAATAGTACCTTTTTTTATTGAGAATGAGTCTCAATTTAAGGAATTAAATAAATTTATTGAAAGAGTTTTGTTGGATTATTTTAAATAATGAAAAAGTAAATAGTTTTAGTTACTTTTTAACATCTTCTCAACTTCCATGACATGTAATTCTTCTTGACCTATCATACTTCTTGCATATTCTTCTAGATATACAGATTTTCCATTAATTAATTCTAATAGTTCATAATAAGTCTGAATAGCTTTTTTTTCATGCTCTAATGTCTCTTTAAGAATTTCAGATATATCATGCTTAAAAGTTTCATGAATGTTATTAATATTTAAAGGTGGATGGCCTCCAAGGCCTGTAATGTGTTCACCTGCTAAATTGGCATGTGTTAATGATTCAGTAGCTTGTGCTTTAAAAAAGTCTACAAGAGGTAATCTATTAGCCCCAAATATCATAAGGGAATAATGAGTATACCTTATTACACCTGAAAGTTCAAGATCGAAAATTTCAGATAGTTTATCTATAATTTTATCATCATTCATATTAACCTCTTCTCTTTTTTTTATAAAAAATTATTTTATTCATTAGAATTATTTGGAATTAAATCATTTAATAGATTTTCAATATCTTTCTTGGAAACAGGCTTATCTTTACCCATTAATACTAGTCCCATAAATAGCCCCCCTAAAGCCTTAAATAAAACTTCAGGCTTTGACTGAGGAAATTCACCTATTTTAATTCCTTCTTCTATTAATGTAGAAATAATAGAATAAATACGCTCTTGATATGAACGCCAATCTTGAGAATCAAAATTAATTTTTTTAGGTACATTAAATAAAAATTCATACAAACCAGGGCGAGACCTTACATTATCAGATATAGATAATAAAATTTGAATAAATGTATCCCTAGGACTTTTATTATCTTGAGATATGATAGGCTCTAAGTCTTTCCATAGATTCTCCCAACCATTAGTTAAAATAGCTGAAAACACATCTTCTTTAGATTTAAAATAATAATATAAGGTAGCTTTTCCAAAGCCAGATTCTAAAGCAATTTCATCCATTGTAGAACCTTCTATCCCTTTGGACTTAAAAACTTCAAGAGCTCCTTTTAAAATAAGCTCTTGCCTTAATTTTCTCTCTTTTAATTTTCTCTCTGAAAGGCTCATTTTGTTATAAACATTATATTGCATAATATAACATAATGTTTATATAAATAAAAAGCCTCGATGGAAGAGGTTTTATCGAGGCTTTTTTCTAAAATAAGATTATATAAACCTTATTAGAGAGAAATTTCAATTATTCAATAGAGATTGAATTTATTTTTCGAATCTATATTCGAAATTTAAAACATGCTTATAAAAAATAAAAAGAATTATTTATAAATATTTAAATTAAAATATCAAAAAAAACACTATTACATGAATTTTATAAAACCAAAAATTATTATTAGTAAATGTTTAGAGCATGATGCCTGTAGATTTGATGGATTGTTAATTAACAATAAGTATATTAAGAAATTAAAAAAATTTATTGAATTTATAACTGTTTGTCCTGAAGTAGAAATTGGAATGGGCATCCCTAGAAAACCTATAAGAATAATTCATGATGATAATAAGATTATTTTACAACAATCAGATACTGGGATTGATTGGAGTAAAAAAATGAATAATTTTAGCAAAAAATATATTTCTGAAATAGAATATGTAGATGGCTTTATCTTAAAATCTGCATCACCTTCATGTGGTATAAATAGTACAAAAATTTTTCAAAAAAAACACCCTGCTCCAATAGGTAAGGGGAATGGACTTTTTGCAGAGCAAATAGTACAAAATTTTCCAAACCATCCAAAAGAAGAAGAAAAAAGATTAAATAATTCTATACTTAGAGAACATTTTTTTACATCAATATTTACAATTGCTGATTTTAGATCAGTAAACAATTTTGAAACACTATATAAATATCATGCAAAACATAAATATTTATTTATGTCTTATAATCAAACCTTAATGACTAAAATGGGAAAAATTGCTGCAAATGATAACAACTTGAAAATTGAAGAAGTAAAAGATCAATACTACAAAGACTTGCTACTATTATTTTTAAAAAAATCTAGATATAAAACAAATATTAATACACATATGCATGTGATGGGCTACTTTAAAAAAGAACTAACTTCAAAAGAAAAAAAAATGTTTTTAAATAAATTAGACTTATATAGAAATAAAAAGATTCCTATATCTGGAATCAATAATATGCTTCTCTCATGGATTATAAGATTTGAAAACGACTACTTAATAAACCAAAGTTTTTTTAATCCATTTCCAGAAGAACTTATAGAACAGGATATGTCTAGATTCTTATAGTTAGCCTAAAATTAAATTTAAAATTAGAACAACATCTTGAATATTTACAGCCCCGTCTAAGTTTAAATCTGCAGAACTATTATATTCATTATTTAAAATTAAATTAACCGTTAAAATAACATCCTGAATATTAACTAAAGCATCACCATTGATATCTCCCGGTAATTGCTGCTGACAATTTAAAGTTGTTTGAAAATCAGAAGCTGTGTCAGGCTCATTAATTAATGCTTCACATATATCAAAATCATCTAATAAATGATACTTAGCCCATTGCAAAGCTTTCTCTCTTGCCTCTGGCTCATAAGACGAACCATGCCCTCCACCTGCTACTTCAAATAACATTTTAGTTGTCGTGTCAGGTGTGTTATCATAAATATCTTGACCAAGTAAACCATCATAATCAGGAAGCTCATTTAATTCAAATTGACCTGCCACTATTAATGTTGGAATATCATGGTCTAACATTTCAGGTACAAGGCATATACAATAACCGCCATCCTCAGGACATAATTCACAATCCTCTAAAAGAATAGTAGGATTTAAAGCAATACCAGCCTTAATAGAACCAACATTTGGATGAACAAGAGTTAAAGCAATCTGAGAAGCCCCACCACCCATTGAATATCCAGACACAATAAAACTATCTTCATCAATCATACCATATAATGGAGAAGCAATTCTTTCATTTTCTTGTTTAATTGTTTCAATCGCATCAATCAAACCCTCTGCTCTTCCAAGATGCCATTCATTATATTCATCATTTGGTCCGATAATCATAGCAGTAAAACCATATGAAACAAAATATTCAGCCCAATCTGCCATTGAAGTACTTCCACCACCATAGCCCGGTGTGAAAATTATAGATTTAAATGGAGCTTCTGCATCAATTGGATAATATAAAATACCATTATAATAATCTGGACCATTTCTTAAACCATCTGATTCAGTAATGGTATCAAAGTCGTACGGACCTAATTCTAGATCACCACCTCCTCCACCTCCACCAATTTCTTGGCACTGACCTGTCTGATCATTCCATTCACAATAATAAGACCAGTATAAACACTCATCATAACTTAAATCACTACATTCGGAGTAAATAAAAGATGATAAAGTAAAAGATATAATAATATATAGATATTTCATGAGCTAAATTTCCTTAAATATTTGATTAAAATTTATGAATTATTAAAAAAATTAAAAAAATTAAAAAAATTACACTGTGTTACATTATAATTGTATTTAATAAAATAAGAATATCTTGAATATTTAAACCATTATCATAATTCATATCACCATTTGCATCATAAATATCCTCTAAAATAAAATCAATAAGAATGATTAAATCAGAAATATTTAGTACACCATCATCATTAATATCACCTACTGGGTTTTGGTTTTCTAGCCATTCATCATACAATGCTTGAAGCAAATTAATAGGCTCCTGCCCATTACTAGTATTATTAATATTTAAATCAAGATAAAAATTGTTATTTTGGTCAAGGGGCTCTGCCACCCGTATAAAAGCAGATAAAGATGAAGTTCCATCATCTAAACATCTAGTATCAGCTCCTTGAACATTTGCACCCTGAAGTGCAGCCATTAGTTTATCAGCTAGAGAACCAATAGTTGAATTAAAGTTATATTCCATATCTAATAAAATTTCTTCTCCAAGTAAAATGTTGCCTTGAATTGCATAAGTATCACCAAGAATATGCCCTTTGTAATCCATACAATTTTCACCCGTATAAGCTGCGGATCTTCCACCTTCGTATATATCTACTATACCATATTGTCTAATTAATGGATTATCATTAACATCATTTTCAACTAAATAATCAATAATCTCATCAGGAGATAAGCCCGAATCCATCAAATCTGAAGCAACTATCTGATTATAACCACTCCAATACGATTGAGTATGAATAGCACCAATACCTGGATGTATATCGCTTATGATAATTGAACCACCTATACATGATGCTCCTGCACTACCAACCTGTCCATTATTTAAATCAATAGCAACAATCGAGAAAGTGGAATAGATAAAACTAAACAATAAATAAATTTGAAATCTTTTGTAAATCTTATACACAAAAATAATCTACAAAGAAAAAATAAATAGTTTAAGATGTTTTTATTTGGGAAGTGTAATATTTATAAATACGATGCAATACATAAAACCAAACCCCATTAATACATGGCTCTATCAAAGCATCCAAAGCTGCTAATTCAAGTGGAGCCCCAGTAATAAAATAATTGCAATACATAGCAATAACAATATGACCTATTGTATATATAATTGCTAATATTGCACTAGATTCTATAAATTTATTTTTTAAATATGCTGTTATTTTATTTGTCATAATTCGATAATTTAAAACAATTTAAATAATTCTTAATTATATATTTCATTTTTTATATATCTATATAAAAATAAAAAAATAATACACACTATATTAGAATACCAAATCCAAGGATTTGACCATGGAATACCATCAAATTTATAATCTGATATTGGCCAAAGAATTGGAGTAGGGAAATATTCAATTCCATGAGTAAAAAAATCCAGCATAATATGAAAAGGCCATGCTAGCATAGGAAAACAAAAATCTTTATTTATAAAATACATAATTAGAATAAATAATAAAGCTGTTAATATACTATGAGAAAAATTATATAAATCAAAAACCCAATTAGGAATAGTACCAATTTCAGGTTTTCCAAATTCAAAATTGTTGAAATTAATTATCAGATTAAATAAAAAATAAAGACCAAATGATAACAAATCTGGAATTGCACCAAAAAGTATTGCATACCGTCTATAAGACTTATACCCAAATAAACCCTTGCCCCATAATGCATGACTTAAAGTATCCAAAACATTAATCTCCTATTAAAAATATAATCATTCCCATTTAGTTACAAATTGATCAATATCAATATTAGGTATTTTTTTAGGTTCAGAACTTGGAGTGCCAACATATAAGTAACCTAAAATTTTTTGATTTAAATTCAAACCTAAATACTTACTAATATCAT
>CEUQ01030403.1_pt1 | contig 14645 bp, 15 predicted proteins | sample 361491 | NCBI WGS metagenome assembly CEUQ01 (sample SAMEA2622796, study PRJEB7988) | marine metagenome | biome: marine biome (ENVO:00000447); feature: marine epipelagic mixed layer (ENVO:xxxxxxxxx); material: "saline water (ENVO:00002010), including plankton (ENVO:xxxxxxxx)" | depth 120 m | reverse complement strand
TTGTGATACCAATGAATGCTTTGGTGCCATTAGAACTCATATCAGTGCCGGCTGAAATTAGTAACATCAACCCAACAATGCCCAGAAACATTAGTGGGATGTTAGAACTCTTAGCGAAATGATACAAAAATACAGGATCGTCACCTCTAGTGTTGACAAATTTAGTTCCAGAAACTATGTTTCCGGCAGATCTAGAGAATTTAGATGGCAGATAGAACATGTTTCCGGCAGCTACTGCCATTGAGATAATTAGTGGCCATGTGACATCAGTATAGAATAATATTAGCATACCGACGAAGACGGTAATCAACCCGAAATTGACTATGAAGTCAACCATATATCGTGCGGCAGACCTGGCTCTTCCGGCCTTTTCAAAACCATCAGGTAGAACTTTTGGAACTCGTTCCTTTTTTACTTTCTTTGCCTTGGTTTTCTTCTTACGGGATTTTTTCTCTTTCTTTGGCTTGGTAGTCGGTTCGGGTTGTACTACTGGTTCAGGTTCTGGTGCACTTACGACTGCAGGGGATGGTTCCGCGGGTGTTTCTGTTTGGATTTTTTCTGCTTTCTCTAGTAATCCCATTTTAACCACCGTATATTTCGCCCATCTTAGTGAATAGCTCAAACCCTTGGGACTCGACGAACTCGTTTATCTTATCCTGAGGTAAATCGCCCAATTCAGCATTAATCATAGAGAAAAACTGTCTGCGAGTATCTTCATCTGTGGATGCAGGATCAGCTCCGACCATCTCGAATAGTTTGAATGAGTCTGATGCAAGGAAACGTTGAACGAAATCATCTGGCATATCACCCAATAGACTGTTAACTACACCGAAGAATTCTACAAACTCATCAATAGTATCATCTTCAACAGGAATTTCATCTTCATTGGATTCGGGGGTTTCTGGTGCACTAATCAACTCAACAGTAGGTTTTACTGCTCTAACCTCTTGTTGCTGTTTTTTCCTAAGAACTATGATTTCTCGGTCTAACTCCGAGCCGAATCGATCAGAAAACCGGTCCAATAATGTCCCTACTTCTCCTGTAGCTATCCTGTCTATATGCCCATACATACTATCGCGTGAGTCAGGAGAGAGGCTAGGATCGTTTGCCTTGCGATTTTTCCATTGAGATTGAAAGTCACTAGTAACCGATTCTTCATCTACTGTTTCTATCGGGTCTGAAGAAATTTCTGATTCCTCAATCTCGTTGATCGATTCATCTAGAGGAGGGGGCGGAGGAGGGGGTGGAAGGGAGATGCCAGGTGGCAGTGGAGGTAGGGGCAATTCATCGATCTCATCAGCATCTGACATAGACTTACGTTATCGTTAGCACCCCGACATTATTCAAAGTTCTCTGAAAGAGAGTCATTAGAAGCCCGGTTAGTTTGACAATACCTTAGCCCAACCCTTCAGTGTGAGAAATGTCGCCATAGTCTCTGGTATATTCAATATATCACCAGTTGAGCCTTCTATTTCACAATCTAGAATTCTGGCGCGGACATCATCTTGTATAATTTCAACTTTGATATTGTCAGATGAACCCAATACAACAGCCTCATTCAATGCATCAAAAGAATTGTTTGCATCGGGATCTAGCCTATCTAATGGAAATTCTGTGACTCTAAGTCCGCACTTGCCGTGAAGACTCCCTATCCATCGAATAACTCGTTTGACATCAACAGTGACGTTCTCATCAGTTTCACCAGCTGAACCCAATATCACCGATGTGTCTCCACGAACGAGTTCCCAGAAGGCGGCTGTATTATCGCCAAAAACAGTTAGTGAGGAGTCATCCTTTAGGCGAGAAATGCGCGATTCATCTAATGTTGAGTCGGCAAGATTACGCAATCGGTTTTTGCTAAATGAATTGATAGAACACTCAGGGCTTCGCATTCTTTGTTTCATTACTGCATCGAGTTCATTTAGGATAGTGTTTCCTGTATCTTCATTGTTTGCAATTAATTGTAACTTCTCTACTATGCCATCCATGCCAGTCAATACACGATTTCTCCAGCCCCCTGTGCCATTACTAACAACCGCACTAATGTTTACACCCTCGCCTCTGATGTAATTCACTAATTGCCTACGTGCATTAGAATCTAATTGCAGATATGTAGGGTCGCGTAAGTGTATATGGAATCCTCTATGACCAGAAAAGGATATTTGCAAATATTTCTCATCGAAACCAAACTCGGGTGAAAGATAGTCGGACCACAAACTCCAGGCCTGCTCTTGAATCAGTTCTAACATGCTGGGAAAGTCTCCATCTGATACACCAGGCAGATGATCGCCATCAAGATCGAAGATTAAATCCGCACCCTTCCAACCCTTGTCGACCATCTTTCTCTGTGACGGGTCCGCGTAGTATGCAGTACTATGGAAACTCGAATGTGGTGCCTTGAGTTTCAGGTAATGATGAAACTCTGCCTTACTAGTAAAGCCCCTATGCCGATCAGGTGGCTTTTCTCCCCATGGTATAAACATCCATTCTCTTGATCTAAACCTCGGTGGTATCCATAATGATTGAGTTTCTATGGAGTTGTAATAGTCAGAAAACCTGACAGCAAAACGACTCCAACCCTCGGCCATGAATCGTTTCAGAGGTAGAGGCAAATGAACTTGGCTAATCTAGATCCAAGTCCACTATCTCTCTTCCGTCGGTGGAAGGCTCAGCACCAGTAAGCTCGATATATGCCTCCCAACAAACATATTTGTCGTCGAGAACAATTGCTTCTGCGAATGTTAATGCCTTACCTGTATGGGAACAAACTGGCCCCAACTGGCCTGTCGCTGTAGACAACTTTGAAGGGTCTGGCATATACTTTCGACAGTACCATGGCTATTGACTCTTACTTACGCGAAGTGTCCATCCAGTAGGCGTTTAGTACTAGCAATTGTGCGATGGGGTATAACATGTTGATGCGCATAGGGCACTCTCCTGATCCAGATGACGCCTTCATGTTCCATGCAATGACAAATGGATTAATTGACACCGAAGATAGAACATATGAGCATCATCTATTGGATATTGAGACACTCAATCAGAAGTCCATTCGGGGAGAGTTTGAAGTGTCTGCAGTTAGTATTCACTCATTCCCAAAAATCGCTCATAATTATTCGCTAACTAACTGCGGTGCATCAATGGGTGAAGGATATGGCCCTATCATCATCTCTAATCAGCCTGCAACGATTAATGAAGCTAGAAATTCGGTTATCGCTATTCCTGGTTTAGGGACTAGCGCATACCTTGCGTTGAGCCTTGCTCTAGGCAATGTTAAAACTGCTGTTGTTCCATTTGATGAAATCATTTCATCCATACAAAATGGAATATATGATTTCGGAGTAATTATTCATGAAGGGCAATTGACATGGTCCGATGAAGGTATGCACAAAGTGCTCGATTTAGGTGTGTGGTGGCAAGAACATACTGGTGGATTACCATTACCTCTGGGTGGCAACATCATTCGTAATGATCTAGGCTCAGAATTATGTATGAAAATAGAAGATGATATTCGGCGTAGTATTTGCTATGCATTAGGAAATCCCGATTCAGCGCTTGAGTTCGCTAAGCAATGGGGACGAGGAATTGATGATGAAACAAATGAGAGGTTTGTTGGCATGTATGTTAATAATCGAACAATAGACTATGGCCCTGATGGTAGAGAAGCGGTTAGAAGATTCCTCAAAGAGGGTCAAGATATAGGCCTAGTTGATGATTCATTCGATGTACAGAATATGCGATTCATTGGTGAGTAAAATGTCAGAAAAACCCGAAGTTAGTGAATTCGGCTCGGTAGATCCTGCGCCAGCAACAGATGGTGGAAAAGTTTCCGAATGGAGAAAAGTGATTTGTGATGAAGATGAAAGAATGTTTCAACGCATGCGTGCACTATTTGCTCTGAGGAATGAAGGAGGTCCTGAGGCTATCGATGCCCTAGCTGCTGCTTATTCATCTAAATCCGCACTACTCAAGCATGAGATTGCATATGTAATGGGACAAATGCAAGACTCTTACGCAGTTCCTTGCTTAATTGAAAGATTGAGTGATCACGATGAAGATCTCATGGTTAGGCATGAGGCTGCCGAGGCACTCGGAGCAATTGGAGATAGAGCAGCAATTGATACATTGATGAACTACAGAGATGATCCTGAGCCAGTAATTTCTGAATCGTGTGAAGTTGCAATCGACTTGCTAGAATGGGTTGAAAGTAAGAGATTGAACTATGGTGACTAATTCAATTTCGCCCACGTTGCGCCTTCACTGACTCCACAGACCAGTTTCAAGTACAAATCAAGCCCTTCAATCGCATCTGGATCCAACATATTCCATACTTCGGATGAGAAATAGTTGTCTAGTCTAGTCTCAGATAACCCAGTCAATGTGGAGGTTTGTTTGATTACCTCTGATCTCCAAAGAGGATCATTGTAGAATTTTTCTAATTGTCCAACCATATCTGAATGTGCCTTGCTTACAAAAATCGAATCCGTATCCTTCCTTGCAGCAAATACTCCGAATACCATTGGCATACTTGTTTGCTTAGTCCATTCCTCGCCGAGGTCCATAATCACTAGATTAGGATTTGATTTTGATTCTAACAATGCCCTGTCTCCTATGATTAGTGCTCCATCACACTCTTCGAGCATCTGTCCTAAATCTGGAGCCATTTCGACCCTTCGGGGATCTAATCCCTTTTGCTCGAGTATCCAATCTAGTAACTGTCTAGAAGATGAAGAATCTGTTGGTACTGCGATATCTCTCATGTTCTCAATAGGCCTATTTCCAAAAATTAGTACCGATCCTGTGCTCCCTCTACTAACGATAGCTAAATCGGGCAACAAAACTAACTCATCTCGGTGTTTTGCATAATCAGCGGTTGGTATAGGGGCCGCAATACAATCTCTTCTAAGCACATGTCCACAAAGCCAAGATGGGGGCGCTGAGAATACTTTCCAGTGATCTGATATTCCCATGAAGACTGGATTGCAATTACTGAATGAAACCCTACCGAGAACCTCTTTCCAACTCATTAAATCACCAACTATTGACGGGTAGATTGATGCTTAATCCGTTCTTTACTGGTTCAATTACTGTAAAATCATCATATGTTGAATTTCTTCTGATTGGAGTGGAGCCGGAATTTGAGATTAATCTAACCAACTCAGACTCAGTAGTATCAAGTCTAGTTGTGCTACCTGCTTCGTGCATAATTTCCTCATGACCTACAGTCCCATCAATGTCGTCTGCTCCAGCATTTAGACAGATAGATGAAAGATAATCTCCTAAATTCATTCTATATGCCTTGATATGAGGAATATTATCTAACATTAATCGAGATACTGCAATCATTCTGACAATCTCACTAGAAGTTGCTAATTGAGCCTCGGGTAGCCGTGAATTATCAGGTAGATATGGATAAGGAACAAAGCATTGGAAGCCATTAGTTATGTCTTGTTGTTCGCGTAGTTTGATTAGATGAGTGATTCGATTCTCAATTGATTCAACTGTTCCAAATAACATTGTACAATTTGTAGGAATTCCGATTTCGTGAGCTATTGCGTGTACTTCTAGATATTCTTCAGATGATTCCTTACCTCTGCAAATCCTATCTCTAACTGTATCAACAAGTATTTCTGCGCCTCCACCAGGTATTGAGTCAAGGCCTGCTTCATGCAAAGTCTGCAAAGTTTTTGAGATTGGTATTCCAGATCTTTTTGATATATGTATAATCTCTATTGCAGTCAGAGATTTGATGTGAATGTGAGGAAATTGATTCTTGATTGTTGAATAGATATCAGCATATTGCTCAACCTTCCAGTCAGGGTGTAATCCACCTACAGAATGAACCTCATCTATATGATTCGCAATTGGAGAAATTTGTTGTACAAATTGCTCCGGCGTTGTTTCATACGCATCTGGGTGTTTTGGGCCCTTACGAAAAGCACAAAATCGACAGGCTAGAACGCAGATATTTGTCGTGTTTATGTGTAAATTTCTATTATAGTAAACTCGATTTGAATGCCTAGAAAGCTTTACCATATTTGCTAGTGATGTAACGCCTGATAGAGATGGTTCGTGCATCAATTGAATACCGTCAATTTTCGATATCCTACCATATTTGATTAGTTTCTCTAGACATGACTTGAGAAATTTGTTTGTGGAAATTGATATCGGGAGTTCCATTTTTGAAAGGCGTTGCCTCCAATCACCATCGGGCATTTCAATCTCCAATTGCCTGGTAAGTGCCATGCGATTTGAACTCGACTATGGCCAGTCTTGAATGTGTGTTCATGCTGGAAACCATCAATAGCCAAATTGCCTGTTTGGTTTCATGCGCAATCGGGGGATGGGGCTTGACTTGGATGCTTTGGAAGATATGGCTCGTAGGTGTAGGATAAACATCGTTAGAATGACTCATGCTGCAAATTCGGGCCATCCCGGAGGTTCACTATCTGCAATTGACATTCTTGCAGCATTATATGGCACTCAGATGAGAATTGATCCTGAAGATGCTAATTGGTCCGATAGGGACCGATTCATTATGAGTAAAGGTCATGCCAGTCCTGCTGTATATTCAATATTGAATGAGATAGGATACATTAGCGAGTACGATATGATGTCGTTTCGCGAATTAGGTTCAGTTTGCCAAGGACATGTTGACATGAAATGGACAGACGGAGTTGATTTCTCTGCTGGCAGTCTAGGAATGGGTTTGTCCTTCGGATTGGGTTGTGCTCTCGCAGCAAGACTAGATGATAGCGATAGGAATGTATGGGTAATGCTTGGTGATGGGGAAATTCAGGAAGGTGAAGTTTGGGAAGCTTTCATGGCAGCAGATTTTCATTCTCTAGGTAATTTGAAAGTCATAATCGATAGGAATCGAATCCAAAATGATGATTTCGTACATCTTCAAATGGAAGTTGGTGATGTAGCAGCCAAAATTTCTTCATTCGGTTGGGATGTTAAAGAAATTGATGGCCATTCAATGCAAGAAGTCGTTGACGCTTTAGAATGGGCAGAATCGAACAAATCTAGACCAGTGGCCATAGTTGCAAATACCGTCAAAGGTAAGGGTGTTTCATTTATGGAGGACAACCCTGCATTCCATGGTAAAGCACCCAACGATGAGGAATTGGCCATAGCTTTGGAGGAGTTATCATGAGTGCCCCATCTTCAGGTGGTGCATCGAGAGATGGTTATGGTGAGGGATTGCTCAGGTTAGCATCAGATCCTCGAGTAGTAGTGCTAGAAGCAGATTTGGGTAAATCCACAAAATCTTGTCATTTTAGAGCAGAATATCCAGATAGAACATTCTCAATGGGCATTGCGGAACAAAATATGATGCTCGTTGCAGCTGGTATGGCATCATCTGGCAAGATTCCATTTGCTAGCACATTCGCAATATTCACCGAGAGGGCATTTGAGCAAGTACGGAATGGAATAGCTCGGCCAGAACTAACTGTTCACATCTGTGGAAGTCACGGAGGAATCCATACTGGTACAGATGGCAGTAGTGCTCAATCGATTGAGGATTTAGCAATATATCGTACAATTCCCGGAATGGCTGTGATTACCCCCAGTGATGATTTGTCCGCTGAAGAATTAACTGTGCAATTACTCCAATATGATTCGCCTACTTACATGCGAACTGCAAGAAACAAAACCCCGCGAATTTATGATAGAGATTCTGTGACTGAATTACAAATTGGAAAAGGATCTCTAATTCGCTCTGGAGCTGATGTTTGCATTATTGCCTGTGGAGTTATGGTAAATGTTGCTAGAGATGCAGCAGTAATGTTGGCAGACGAAGGCATTAGTGCCTCAGTCGTTGACATGCACACTGTGAAGCCTTTGGATACTGATTTGATAGATCAGCAGATTTCTACTTGTGGCTGCATAGTGACTGCCGAAGATCATTCTGTAATAGGCGGATTGGGTGGAGCAGTTGCAGAATATCTTGCGACTACCAGCCCAACTCCGCTTGAAATGGTCGGAGTGAAAGACAAATTCGGCCAGAGTGGGGCTTCCTCCGATCTCATGAGTACAATGCAATTGACTGCAGATGACATCGTTTCTGCCGCGCGTCGTTCAATATCTAGGAAATAGCGTCGGAGTATATTTCCCTGCGTTTGATTCATGAATGATATGCATCGGCCACCCATCGTGAGTGATGCGGACAGAGTCAAGGGATTGCTGGATGGAACTGTAGATCCATCCCAACTCGAAGACGATCACGAATTGTATTCAATGGCAGAAAGAATCTATGGCAGAGAAGCATTAGATGAGATGGGGATATCTCCACCCGAGGTCCCTATAGCTGCCTTCGATGAGTCGGATTATACTAACGGCAACAATCTAGAAGTTGAGTTGCCAGATGAGCCAGAGATTATCGATAGTGTACCTCCTCCAATAAAGAAGAGATCTAGATTGCCATTTTTTGCTGGACTAATTGGTCTGGCTATTGTTAGTTTCAATATGATGATTGGAATTGGTGCAATTCTCGACTTATGTGAAGACCCTCCTGCAGACTTACCATTAGAATTCAATTCTCAAGCCAACATGCAAGGCAGTGCTCTACACGTTACTTGGACGGTAACTAACTTAGAACCGTCTGCAGAATATTCAGTTGAATGGTCTATCTCTGAAAATGGTTCTAGCAATGTAGTTGATTCAGATTGGTTCAATTGGTCAGCACAGACCACATACATTCATTCCGAAAGTAGACCAATTCAAGAATTGCCATGGTGCTATATCTCTACGTTATATCAAAACCAGACTGAAATAGCCAATTCTAATGATTGTGGAGAAGATCAAACATTTACCATTATGTCATTGAATGAAGTTTCATTTACTTGTGATGATAATCCGAGACTTATGTGGAGTAAGATATCAGATTACGAGAGTATAGAATCTTGGGCCCCAGAGGGATCTGGTGACCTGATAGATGGATCTCTATTGATGCTATTCGGGATTATTGCACTTACCGGACTATTAAGACGCAAGTCGAGGTAATCAGTACATCCTTGCGATATGTTGTCTTCGTGTAGTTAAGTTGCCAGTAATAACGCAAGGTAATGGATCTGCGAATGGTGTGTCTGCATCTCCTAACAATGTCAGACCAGTTGACTTCTCGAGAATCTCAGCATCTGAGTCGCTACCATCGAATGCCAATTCGTATACTACTCCGTCCTCGAGAGTACCATTTACGGTAAAGGCTCCATCCTCATCGCGGTTTAGGCCAGGGAATGATTGAACTAGATCGTTGACAATGTCTTGAGCATTCGAGCGTAAACGTGAGGACACAGAGTCGAGTAATTCTTGTGCTAAGTCCGTAAAACCACTCAATTGAAACTGCTCTTTACCTCCTGTTCGAATAGAAACTACGCACGATTGTGATTCTAAATCCCTAGGTCCTATCTCAACTCTGAGTGGCACTCCCTTAATCTCCCAATCGTAATGCTTTGCACCGGGCCTTAGATCGCGATCATCTACATGTGCTCTGAATCCAGCCAAATTCAACTCATCATACAATGAATGTACGGCTGTAATCACATTGGAATCAATGTGTTGAGCAATTGGCATAATGACAATTTGTATTGGTGCTACTGCTGGTGGCATGATGAGTCCGTTATCGTCTCCGTGCATACCAACTACGGCACCCAATAGTCTCTCAGACATACCAAATGTGGTCTGGTGGCAAGGTTTGGTCTTACCATCTGAATCCTCGTATGTCAAATCGAATGCACTAGCCCACTGATCCTTATAGTGGTGATATGTGGCTACCTGTAAAGTACGACCGTTTGGCATAATTACATCTGCAGCCTTTGTGTACCAGGCTCCGGGAAACGTGTCCCATACCGGCCTCTTCGACACTAGACTTGGAAGACATAGGTCATGGAGAATTGCCTGGACCATCTCTGCATCTTCTTCGATTTGTGCATCGGCCCCTTCCTTGTCTGCATGCACTGTATGTGCTTCAAAGAAATGAATCTCCCTGACTCTGATGAAAGAGCGGGTTTGTTTTGTCTCATATCGGAATGTATTGACTATTTGGAAGGTCTTCAAGGGTAAATCAGCATGACTTCTAATCCATAATGCGAACATTGTGTACATCGGCGTTTCAGAAGTAGGTCTGAGGAACATAGGAATGTCGAGTTTGTTCTCTCCACCCTTAGTTACCCAGTAAACTTCCTTCTTGAATCCAGACTCCTCTTCATCAATTCTCAATTCTGATGGATCTATTCCAGCAGCTCTAGCAGCCTTGAGTCTAGATACCAATCTGTTTTCCTTTTCTAGTAAATCCTCTGGAACCAATAGTGGAAAACGGTGTTCATGATGGCCTGTGCGTGCCATTTCTCTACGAGCTAATCCATCAATTAGGTTCATCGAATTGAGTCCATATGGTTTCCAAACATCCATTCCCTTGATTGGATATCTCTTATCAACCAAGTCTGCAATCTCTACAATTGCTGGATACCACGCATTGAAATCGGACTTGCTGGGAATTCCACGCTTAGCCTTCTTTGGACCGCTCACGAATAATGGCGAAGGTGAAGTGTGCTTCAATGTAATGTCGAAGACTAGTCCCGTATATGCAATAGAGACTCAATGGTACGACACAGTTCTGCTTCATCTCGCATCTCCAAAACCTCGCCACTAGACAGTACTACTCGGCCCCTTGGCGTATTTGGATCGTGTACTTCGTCCTTCAAATTTGCAACTACAGCATCAGTACCTAAGCGATCTAATTGGGCGGATGCTCTCTCTAGTAGAGTTTCGACAGTAACATCAACTTCTAGTTTGAACCCAATTCTAACAGTATCTTTAGCAAGTTGCGCCAATTCCTCAATGTGTTTTAGACCTGGTTTCAATCTAAGATTCCAGTCAGACTCACCGCTGGGTTTCTTTCCGGAGATGGGTTCAGTGAAATAGTCTAGAACTGCGGCTGCATGAATCCAAGCATCAGGTTTGGGTTCACTTGATGCTACATCTAAGCACGCCGATAACATTCCTGAAGGTGTCCCATCCCGAATAACATTAGGTAAAGAGAAATTGGGATCTGAAGATGTGACGCCTGCAATACATACAACATCGTGACCCATTCTGTAAAGGTGCTCAGCAATACTCCATCCAGTTGCACCGGAAGATGCATTTTGTATTGCGCGTACAGAGTCTATTGGTGCACGGTTGGCACCGAGTGTTATTGCGACTCTTTTTCGATTGGGTAAACTGAGATTAATGCAATTACATAACTCGGCTACAATCTGAATACAATTTGGTTGCTTCCTCTTATTCTCTGAAGGTTCATCAATTACAATTCTAGACCCTTCAGATTGTAATGATTCGATTAAGTCACTAGTCACTGGGTCATCAAACAAGTCTGAATGCATAGAAGGCACAAAAACCAGGGGCGTACCGTTTCCCCTAGCTGCTGATAACGCCATCATCGCGGGCGAATCCATAATCCCATGGATATGCTTTGAGATTGTGTTTCGTGTTGCAGGGGCCACTAATACACCGTCAAATTTCGAAAGTTGTGTCATTTCTGGATCCCATTCGGTAATGATTGTAGTTGCAGATGCCCAAGACAGTGCCAAAGGAGTAATTACCTTGTGAGCATCTTTAGTCATGATAATGCTCAATTCTGCACCATGCCTTCTAATCTCTCTAGAAAGTTTCACAGATTCAACCGCTGCAATACCTCCAGAAACTATCATCAATATGCGTCGGCCTTTGAGAGAGTCGCCATGCACATCAACATCCAAGTCGGAGGACACGACCGTGCGAATACACCGACATTCATGAGTTCGTCGCAAGATGAATATTCTTCTGCTGGCCCCCAATCCGGCATCATGAGTGGCGACAATATGCGTAGATTACATGGACACATTATTCGATTTTCACTCATCGATAGCGTATTGGTGTTGTTGTTATTGATGACGGGGTTTAATGGCTCTGGTAGCACAATTACATTATTTGCATTGTTTGCTGTACTTCTAATATTGCCACTTAGCGTTGTCTCGATCGTAATGATGCACAGGAAATCCCCCGGTGGACTAAATGTAGGAATCGTGAACCTCTCTCTAACTGGATCTTTATTGCTTCTAATTGGCCTGTTCGGCATATACTCTCAGATTACTGGAGTGGGTGGTAGTCTCTTACTGTCAGTTGCTCTGACTCTTTTAGGGGCCTCTAGCCTTAGGAGGGTCAAAACAATGAGGAATATAGCTTATTCAACTTGGTATCATTCTCATTCGAGCCAAGAGGTTGCTGGAAACGAATCCGAAATTCTGTCCACTTGCCCTAGTTGTGATAGTATCCTAGCAGTGATACCATCCAAACTGACAACTGAAGATAGATGTCCTAACTGTGGGTGTATGCTTGTATCGACAGATTAGATTTTCTCAAGAGCGATAGCAGCCCCCATACCTCCACCAATGCACATTGTTGCTAATGCTCTATTTCCCTGAGTCCTACTGAGAATTGATGCTGCCTTGCCAGTTATTCGGGCTCCTGATGCTCCAAGTGGATGGCCAATAGAAATCGCCCCTCCATCGATGTTTACTCTAGATGGATCAAGACCCAATTCAGAAATTACTGCTAAACTCTGTGAAGAGAATGCCTCGTTTAATTCTATCACGTCAATTGATTGTAAATCCCAACCTGCATTTTCAATCACCTTTCTTGTAGCTGATACGGGACCTATTCCCATTAATTCCGGCTCACATCCGGTTACCGCACCAGAGATTATTCGAGCTGTTGGATTCAATTCGTTAGAAGAAGCAAATTCCTCGCTACAAACAATGAGCGCCGCGGCTCCATCCGTCAAAGGAGAGGAGGTTGCCGCAGTTACAGTTCCAGATTGTGAAAATACTGGATTTAAGCGAGACATGGATTCCAGTGTAGTTTCTGGGCGAATACAACCATCATTACTAATTGATCCTGATTCTGAGTCAATTTCAATGAGTTCATGGTCGAAAAAACCCTCATTGGAAGCCGATGATGATTTCATGTGAGAGTCGAATGCAAACTGTTCTTGCTGATCTCTGCTAATGTCCCACTTCTGAGCAACATTCTCTGCTGTCTCGCCCATCTCAACATAAGCCTGTGGCCAATCCACGCTAAGAGTTGGATTTGGGCTCCAATTGTAACCTCTGCGCTTAACTCGGGACATTGATTCAACGCCCACACACATGAAACAGTCTCCCCAGCCCGAATCAATGCTGGAAGCAGCAGATAACACTGCATGCATGGAAGATCCGCATAAACGATTGATTGTCATCCCGGGTACTGATTCAGGGAAGTCGCACAGAGCAGTAACAAGACGTCCAAGGTTGTACCCCTGCTCTGCTTCTGGATAAGCACATCCAAGAATTAAATCGTCGAAATCTGTGGTATCGATGTTGTTTCTATCCATCAATCCCTTGATAACCTGGCTTGCTAAATCATCCGGTCGTACAGAACGTAAATCTCCCTTATGTGCTCTATGAAAAGGAGATCTGGCCCAATCGACAATTACTGCGCCCATGACATCACCAGTAAGTCGTCTCACATAACCATTGACTATCACAGTCATTACAACAGTAAGTAGACCGAGGGGTTCTTGAGAGGCTTGTCACTCGACGGTTTGATACAATGATTAGGGAATGTACAAACCATGGATACTACGCAGATGATGACCTGTGTCCAGCATGCAACTCCGAGGGTCGTTTCATAATGCGAACTGGAGAGAGAGACAGCTTGGCTAGGAGACTCGCACTCGTATTGAGACATGCTCCTGAGAAGTTCGATTTAGAGATGGATATCAATGGATGGATAGATCTCAAGGACATCATAAAGCAATTCAAAGGATCGAACAAAAGAAGGTACCATTGGCTGCGCCCACATCATTTCAGGGCGATATCTGAGACTGACCCTAAGGGCAGATATGAGGTGCGTGGAAATATGATTAGAGCGACTTACGGGCATACTGTGGAAATAGAGCTCGATTTGCCTACAGACAATATCCCAGAGTCTCTGTATTTCCCGTGTGCTCCTGAAGAGGCTGAAAATCTACTCGAAGTTGGGCTCAGACCTAGTGGTAGATCTCATGTACATCTATCCGCCAGTATCAGATCTGCAGCCGAGGCAGGACATGTTCACCACAATCTTCCATCCCTTCTAGAAGTTGATACGGCCCGAATGGTGGCTTCAGGGGACACCATTTGGCATGCCGGTGTGACAGTTTACCTAGCCGACGAAGTACCCGCGGAGTACCTATCAATAATTCCAAACAATCATCCAGAATACGAATTAGCCAGAGTACATTGGGATGAAGAAGAGTAGTCACCTATACTTGCCACAAGAAGGACAGAAGTCTAGATCCCCACTAATCGGTTGTTGGCAGCCCGAACAAGTGGTAGAGTCAGAAACTTCAGATTTTTCGAGGTTCTGATTATCTACAACACGTACTGGTGAGGGCAACTCCGAGAATGGAGAAGGAACTGTTTCAGACTGCTCCTCCAATATTTGCCTGTACTGAATAGTCAACTGAATTGCCGACTCGATCTGGATATTGACTCTTTCTCGCTCAGATGGGTCTTCAATATTGTCCGACATTGCCAAACGAGCCTGTAGCCATCTTTGGTATTGCTCAATCTCTGAGACAC